>Ga0315903_10001753_pt1 | contig 32876 bp, 53 predicted proteins | sample LakEriMetagenome_7_FD_203524 | JGI IMG/M metagenome (GOLD analysis project Ga0315903, IMG submission 203524) | Freshwater fungal communities from buoy surface, Lake Erie, Ohio, United States - Buoy 2 MA119 | ecosystem: Environmental > Aquatic > Freshwater > Lake | place: USA: Lake Erie, Ohio...
GCGCGAGACGCGCCTCGGTTGTGAAGGGGGTACGGCTACCATTGGGGCATGGCAACACCGAGGACTGGAGTTGGGCGTGGCAAGAAGGCCGAGCCTGTCGAGCGCAAACGTGCGAGAGGTGCGGAGATTCGTGGGGGCTTGAAGGCGCAGCCGATGCCGGAGTCTGCGTTGGCGTTGGTGGATTTGGGTGCGATACCGGAACCGCCGAAAACTTTGGGCAAGGTTGGGGTTGCGTATTGGGGGATTTATTGGACGGCTGGTCGGAGACACTTGAGCGAGTTGCACGACACTCCGTTGATGACCAGGTTGTGTTCAAACTTCGACAGGATCGCAGAGCTGGAGAGTTGGTTGGGGTCGGATGTCGAGCGTCGTTGGTATACAAGTCCGAATGGTCAGATCGTGACTCATCCGGCAGTCAAGCAGATAGATCAGATGGACGCTCAGAACACGGCTTGGATGAGTTTGCTTGGTTTCACACCGAGCGACAGAGCAAGGTTGGGTCTGGCAGAGATTCGGGTTGCCAATGAGCTTGACCAGTTCAGGCAGCGCAAAGCCAACGTGGTCGACACCGAGGTTGTATCCGAAGTCTGATGGTGCGTTGGTCAGCGACTTTGCAAGAACTTTTCTTCATGTGTCGAAGGGTGTTCGTGCGGGTGAGCCATTGGTGCTTACTGGTTGGCAGTCTGATTTATTGGATAATCTTTTTGAGCGTCGTCCTGATGGTCTCCTTCGTTACCGACGATCACTCGTAGGCCTCAGCAGGAAGAACGGCAAGTCCTTACTTGGTTCGCTGTGTGCGTTATATCAACTCATAGAAGGCGAGCCAGGTGCCGAAGTGTATTCGGCAGCAGGTGACAGACAGCAAGCAAGAGTTGTGTTCAATGAGGCGAAGTGGCAGATCACTCAGTCGCCAGCGTTGTCGGGTGTATGCAAGGTGTATCGGGATGTGATTGAAGTTCCGTCTACCGGTGCGATCTATCGAGTGTTGTCTAGCGATGCGAAACTTCAACAAGGTCTTAACCCATCGTGCGTGGTGTTTGACGAGTTGCACGTCCAGCGTGATAGTGAACTTTGGGATGCGTTGACGTTGGGTTCGGGTGCAAGAAAAGACCCGATGATTGTTGCAATCACAACAGCAGGCTTTGACTTAGACACAATCTGCGGACGGCTGTACAACTATGGCAAGCAAGTTATCTCTGGTGAGCGTGACGATGAGCGATTTGGTTTCTGGTGGTGGGAAGCACCGGAAGGTTGTGCTGTTCATGACCGTCAAGCTTGGGCGCAAGCCAACCCGAACTTGGCTGAAGGTTTGCTCGACATGGAAGACATGGAGGTCAGCATGAATCAGACGGCTGAGATTCCGTTCAGGCGTTACCGGTTGAACCAATGGGTGCGTCAGGAGGATTCACCTTGGTTGCCTGCTGGCGGGTGGGAACAATGCCAATCAGAACTACAGGTTGACCCTGACTTGCCGATGTTTGTGGGGATTGACATGGCGTTGAAGCATGACTCGATTGCTGTGGTGTTGTGCCAACCTCAGGGTCATCGTCTGGTGGTTCGAGCCAAGATTTGGATTCCTGATGGGGCGATGACTGACATCGCAGCTGTCGAGCAATATCTGCGTGGCTTGCATCGTGAGTTCAATGTGCGTGAGTTTGCGTATGACCCAGCGTTCTTCCAGCGTTCAGCTGAGGCTTTGGCTGATGACGGTTTGCCGATGGTTGAGTTCCCGCAGTCTGCGCAACGTATGGTGCCTGCAATCGGAACGCTATATGAGTGCATCGTGAATCAGCAGTTGGCTCATGATGGCGATCCGATGTTCACCGATCAGGTGTTGTCTGCTGTGCCACGTCAGACTGATGCTGGGCTTCGTTTGTCTAAGGGTAAGTCTCGTCGCAAGATTGACGCTGCGATTGCGTTGAGTATGGCTGTGGATCGTGCGACTCGACGTGAAGAGGTAGCACCTGTGCCTGGGTTCTTTGTAGTCTAGAGCTATGCCTATTTTCCTGCTAGAAGTTTTCTCAATCCTGCTCATCGCTTATGGACTATTCTTGATAGCAATTCCATTAGGGCTGATTTTTGTTGGCCTGTCAGTTCTATTGTTCACGGCTGCTTACGAGCGTGGTCGGAAAGGTAAGTAATGTTGTCGAGACTGTTAGGTGATGGCAACGAAAGCCGAGCAATATCTACACAGTCATTGTTTGCGTTAGGTGACGGATTTAGTGTCACGACAAATAGCGGAACTGTTGTAACGGAAAAAGATTCGCTCAAGATTGAAGCGGTGTATGCGTGTGTGCGCATGATTTCGGATTCAATCTCCACGCTCCCTGTCGACACGTTCCTTCGTTACGATGGCACTCGTCGTCCGTTCCGTCCTCGCCCAACATGGTTGGACATACCTGAGTCCGGTGTTACCCGCATCGAGCATTTCCAGCAGGTGCTTGTTTCTTTGATGTTGAACGGTAACTCGTTCACTCGTATCGTGCGTGACGATCAAGGTGTCGCAGCTCTGGTTGTGTTGAACCCTCAGAGGGTTGAGTGCAGTCGTGACCGTGTGACTCGTCGCCCGATTTATGTTTACGAGAACCGTGATGTGATTCAGGCTGAGGACATGATTCATATCACCGAACTTCGTTTGCCTGGTGAGATGCGAGGGATTTCACGCATTGACTTCATGAAGGAGAACCTTGGTTTGGCGAAAGCGTTGGAGGAGTTCGCTGCACGATTCTTCGGTCAAGGCTCATCGGCTTCCGGCATCATCGAGTTCCCTGGCAATCTCACCCGTGAGCAGGCTAAAGATTTGGTCTCAGGATTTGAGGAAGGCCATAAGGGTTTGCGTCGTTCGCATCGTCCAGGTGTGTTGTTCGGTGGAGCCAAGTTCACGAAGACAACCGTTGACAACGATTCTGCACAATTCCTAGAGTCCCGTCGTTTCGCTGTAGAAGAGATTGCCCGTATCTTCCGTGTGCCTCCATCAATGCTGGGCGTGACTACGCCTGGTGCGATGTCGTATGCGTCGGTAGAACAGAACGGCATCCAGTATGTGACCCACACACTCAGGCCTTACATCGAAAAGATTGAAGAAGGATATTCACGTTTGCTCGAAGGTCGTGCATTCATGAAGTTCAACGTGGACGGATTGTTGCGTGGTGACCAAGCGTCACGCTATGCCTCATTCTCAACAGGTTTGCAATCAGGCTTCTTGTCAATCAATGACATTCATCGTCTTGAGGACATGGCACCGGTTGACGGTGGTGACTCATACCGTGTGCCACTAGCGAACGTGGACATCAATGCTGCGAACTTGGCTGAGATGCAGTCAAAGGCTGAGATTGCACAACGGTTGATTCTGGCTGGGTTTGATCCGGCTGAGGTGTTGTCTACGGTTGGATTGCCTGCGATTGCTCATACTGGTTTGCCTTCAACACAGTTGCAACCGATTTCTACTGTGAATCCTGCTGATCCTCCTGCAGCTTATGAGGTGAAGTCGCAGAACATGGACATCAATCTTCCTCAAACGGTGATGAATTACACGCCTCCAGCGATCAACATTCCTGCACCGATTATCAATGTTCCTGAGACTGTGGTTCGTGTGAACATCCCAGAATCTAAACCGACTATCCGTACCGTTGAACGTGACGCTGATGGTCGCATTCTGAATATCATTGAGAGGACTGAGGACTAATGGCTACAGGTATTTCCGCATATTTGGCGAACGCTTGGTTGGATGCGTTAGGTAACGCAACATCGTTCTCTGTCACTACCGCTTATGTGAAGTTACATGTTGGCGATCCTGGTTCTGCTGGCACAAGTAACGCTGCAACTGAAACAACTCGTAAGGCTGTAAGTTTCGCTGCTGCATCCAATGGTGCGCTTGCTTCTGATGCTGATGTGACGTGGACAAATATCGCAGGCTCACAGGATGCAACACACTTCACCGCTTGGGATAACGCTACGACTGGAAACTTCTTGTTCTCTGGAACAATCACCGGCAACGCTTACACAGCTGGTGACACCTACACGATTTCGTCTGGTGGGTTGACTGTTTCTTTGACTGTCGCAAGTTAGGTTTCTAGATGGCCGTTGAACGGTTCATTCTTGACCAGTCACAACTCAACGATGCTGACTTCGGTTTAGGTGGGTTCAGTCCCGCATTCAAACTTGACACGTCAACCCTTGACTCGATTGCCAAGTTAGACGGCTTCACCTTCACGACAACTGTTATCGCTTCGGCTTCGCTTGGCGGGTTGACGGCTGGGGCGACATCGTTGGTGTCGCATGTGGTTTCGGGTGAGGCGGTGTTGGGTGGGGTTGAGGCTTCGGCTTCGGTGTCGGTGTCGAATCTGGTTTCGGCTCAGGCTGTGTTGGGTGGTGTTGTTGCGTCTGCTGATGCAACGGTTGCGCATACGGTTACAGCTGACGCTGCTTTAGGTGCTGGTGTTGGTTCGGCTGTTGCGTCGGTGTCAAATGTTGTTTTGGCTTCAGCGTCTTTGGGTGGTCTGTCATCGACTGCGGTTGCGAGTGTAGGTAATTTGGTTACTGCTTCGGCTTTGCTTGGCGAGTTGACTTCTTCGGCTGAGGCGACTGTTGTTCCGGCACCAACTCCACCTGCTCCTCAATATCCAGGTGGGAATCCTTGGTATCGTCGTCCTCAAGTTGTTCAGCAACCAAAGGTTGAGGAGATTGTGGTTGAACCTTTGCGGGTTCCTCTCCAAGTGTTCGGCGTAGGATCATCAGTTGGTTCCTTGTCGTCTAGTGCTGTTGCTGAAGTAACATGGTCAATACTAGAAGACGAAGCAGAATTGCTTCTCTTGGTTTGAGGTGACATGGCGTTCTATAGCGGGCAAACATCAATCGGCACAGCTGCGACTGTCATTGACGGCGTATTGCTAAACCATTATGCAGGAAACCCATACCGTCTCATCATTCACAATAACGACAACACGGATGCTGTGTATATCGGTGGTTCTGCTGTTACAACCACTACAGGTCTGATGATGGATAAGGGTGAGATGATTCAGTTGACTATTTCGCCAACAGATTTGCTTTACGCTGTTTCAACAAAAGCAGGCCACATAATGTCGTGGTTAACGGAGCCGATCTGATGCCTTACTTTATTTCTGATAAGAACGCTGATTGCGCTGGTTGGGCTGTGGAAAAGGAAGACGGTGAAGTGATCGGCTGCCATACAACGAAGCAGGATGCGATTGACCAGATGGTCGCTGTATCGATTGCTGAGGAGATGGAACCAGGTGGTGAGCGGGCGTTGCCAGAGAACTATCGTCCAGCGTTGGCTGAGGATGTTCCTGATGGTCGTGCTTGTGGGAACTGTGTGTTCTATGACGAGTCACGCCAGAACGCTGAAGGAACTAAAGCGTGGTGCGATAAGTGGGATGACTTTGTTGATGGTGCTTACTATTGCAACGCTTGGAAACCTGAGGATGAGCATGAGGAAGAAGAGGTTGACGAGGAGGACATTGAGGATGAAGATGAGATGGAGAACTCTGTTCGTCAAGTGGATTTGAGTTTGCCTGAATATATTCAATCCGCAGCTCGTAAAGGTTTGACCTATTACGGTCAGAAGTTGGCTGGTGCTGGCATCGTTGCTTCGACGGTTCGTGAAGCACGTGAGATGGCAAGAGGACAAATTACTGAGGATAAGGTAATTCGAGCGAATGCTTGGGCTGCACGTCACATGGTTGATTTGGATGCACCGAAGAACTCAAACCCTGATGACAAAGAGTTCCCTGGTGCCGGTGCTGTTGCGTTCTATCTGTGGGGTATTAACCCGCTGAATCCTGAACCTGCGATGGATTGGTTTGCTCGTAAGTCTGAGCAGATTAAAGCTGAGCGGGCTGATGCTCCGGCACCGAAGAAGGATCAGATCACCGGTTCAGATAAGAACGCTCCTGGTTCGGCTGATTCTCCTGCTGGTGCTGGGACGATTGAGTTGTCTGAGGCTATCGAGAATGGTTTGCAGAACAAGGTTGAGGAACATAACGAAAGTGTTGGTGACAACCCTGGTCAACGTGCGACGATTGGGATGTTGCGGGCTGTGTTCCGTCGTGGTGCTGGGGCTTATTCATCTTCGCATCGTCCAGGCATGACTCGTGATCAATGGGCTTACGCAAGAGTCAATGCGTTTCTGTATTTGTTGCGCAACGGCAGACCTGAGAACGATGCTTATGTTGGTGACAACGATCTTCTTCCGAAGGGTCATCCGAAGTCTTCTAGATCGCTTGATGGTTTTGTTGCTAATCTTTCAGGTATGGCTGAACAGGTTGAGACACGTCGCATCACATTCAATGACTTTGAACTTCGTGCAGGTCAAGCAGGCGACGGCATGACGTTTAGTGGTTATGCAGCAGTATTCAACTCTGACTCTGAGCCACTACCGTTCATCGAACGCATTATGCCTGGAGCGTTCGCTAAGTCGTTGAAGTCACGGAACAATATCCGAATGTACATGAATCATGACTCGTCAATGTTGTTGGCTACCACTAGGGCTAAGACAATGCGTTTGGTTGAGGATTCTAAAGGTTTGTTTGTTGAGGCCGATTTGCCTGACACAACGGTTGGTCGTGACCTGTCGGTGTTGATGCAACGCAAAGATGTTGACTCGATGTCGTTTGGGTTTACGGTTCCTCAAGGTGGTGATCGTTGGTCTGATGATGGTATGACCCGTGAGTTGCGTCAAATCAAACTTTATGAGGTTTCGGTGGTGACAGGGTTCCCAGCGTATTCAGCAACTTCTGCTTCGGTTCGTTCGTTTGATGCGCTTGCTACTCGCACCGGTATTGATGCCGATCAGCTTGCTGTTGCAATAACCACGTTGGAAGCAGGTCAGACTCTTGAACCAAGTCATGCTGCGTTGTTGCGTGAAACTGTTGCGAAACTTGAGCCACAACCTGAGTCCGCTCCTGCGAGCGTTGGTGTGTTGGCGAAGCATCTTGAATTGCTGAAGAACTTCTAGTAACCTTTTCGTTACTGCGTCGAATGCGAGGAGCCTCCTTCGATGTTGCTGTGTACGGAGCCGTACCAGATTTGAGTTAAATCTCCTGCGTATCCAAACATCAACATCATCCCTACGGGGAGAAGGAAAACATCATGAAAGAATACATTGACCGTCAGGTTGAGATTCGCAATCGTGCATGGAACGAAGCCAAGGCAATCTTGGATAAGGCCACCGCAGAGAAGCGTGACCTCTCAGCAGAAGAAACCCAAACCTACGAGCGCATCTCGAAGGAATTGGACGAACGTGCGCAGACCATCGCAAAACTTCGTGAAGACGAAGCTCGTGAACTTCGCATGGATGCAGCCACCCGTGAAATCGCCGATCAGGTTCGTCCTGTTGCAGGCGTACAAGTAAGCGACGATGCAGTTAACCTGCGTTCGTTGTTCACAGGTGAGAAGCGCAGCCACTCATTCGAGCGTCGTGACATCATCAAGTCCAGCACAGGCGCACCAGTACCTACGTCGTTCTACGACCAGGTAATCATGAAGGCTCGCTTGATCGCTCCGGTACTTCAGACCTCAACGGTTCTGAACACCGCAGGTGGCGAGAACCTCCAAATCCCATCGTTGTCCAGCTACTCAGTTGGAACGGTAACTGGTGAAGGTTCAGCAATTGGCGAATCCGATCCAGTATTCAACTCGTTCATCACCTTGAGCGCATACAAGTACAGCTTCCTCGTACAGGTCTCACAAGAACTGCTCGAAGACGCTGGCGTTGACATGCTTTCATTCTTGGGTGACCAGGTTGGAAACGCACTCGGTTACGCTGTTGGTTCAGCATTGACTGTTGGTTCGGGAACTGATGCACCTAACGGCATCGTGACCGCATCGGCTGTTGGTGGCACCGCAGGTACCGCAACTGCTTTCACCGCAGACAACCTCATCGACCTCCTCTACTCCTTGGACGGTGCAGCTCGCAACCTTCCAGGCGTTGGCTGGATGATGAACGGCAAGTCAATCGGTGCAGTACGCAAGTTGAAGGACACCGCAGGAAACTATGTGTTCCAGCCAGCCCTTTCAATGGACAGCCCAGACATGCTGCTTGGTAAGCCAATCTACGAAAACCCATCAATGGTTGACGTAGCAACAACCACCAAGTCGGTAATCGTCGGACACCTGCCTTCGTACTATGTACGAACCGTTGGTGGCCTTCGTTTGGATCGCAGCGATGACTACGCATTCAATGCTGGTCTCGTCACGTTCCGTGCGACATTCCGTGTCGATGGCGATTTGCCACAGACATCACACATCAAGCACCTCCTCCAACCATAAGTTGAGGTAGTGCAACCGATAGCAATATCGGTGTAAGTTTGAGGGTAGGTCGAACACGCAGGGCGACCTACCCTCATTCTGTTTTATACCCTGCGACCTGCGAAGGAGAGAACGGTGGGAAAGAATGCTCGTAATCGTCAAGAACACTCCGGTCGAGTTACCAGACCTAGAAGCGGAGATATTGCTCCGAAGGGGAATAGCGCACTTGCCAGAGCAAGCAGACCTTCCACTTCCGAATCGTTACGAATCCTCTGGTACTCAAACGCCCCGTTCGCCCCAACAGGGTACGGCACCCAAACAGCGCAAGTCGTCCAAAGGCTCACCAAAAACCACGAAGTAGCAATCCATGCGATGTACGGCATTGAGGGCATGGCTTCTATTTGGAATGGCATAAAGCTTTACCCAAGAGGAATGTCACCATATTCCGATGATGTGCTTGTTGCGCATTGGATGGATTGGGCTAATGGCAATCGTGAGATTCCTGCGATGTTGATGACGTTGTTTGATGTGTGGGTGTTGAAGTCACCATCGTTGGATCAGGTTCCAAATATTGCTTCGTGGGTTCCGATTGATCATGCGCCTTGCCCGCCTGCTGTGATTGATTGGTGTAAGCGTCCGAATGTGAAACCGATTGCGATGTCTAAGTTCGGTTTGGAGATGTTGCAGAATGCGGGTGTTGATGCGTTGTATGCGCCTCATGCGTTTGAGGATGTGTTTGTTCCTACACACAAGTTGAGTAATGGTCGTGGTGAGTTCACCGGCAGACAGCTCATGGAAGTTGATGAGGACAGGTTTGTTGTGATGATGAACGCTGCGAACAAAGGTCAGAACCCTTCACGCAAATCTTTTGGTGAGAACATTCTGGCGTTCGCTATCTTCGCTCAAGACCGTCCTGATGCTTTGCTGTATCTGCACACGGAGCGTGATGGTGCGATGGGTGGTATCAATCTTGTGCATCTGCTGGAGGCGTGTGGTGTGAAGCCTGAGCAATACAAGATTGTTGACCCGTATGCGTATCGGACTGGTTTCCCTCAGCAAGCGTTGGCTGCGCTGTACACCGCTTCGGATGTGTTGTTGGCTTGCTCAATGGGTGAGGGTTTCGGTATCCCTGTTATCGAGGCTCAGGCTTGCGGTACACGGGTCATCGTTTCGGACTACACGGCTCAACCTGAACTGGTTGGTGTTGGGTCAGCTGTAGCGATCCAACCGTTCTGGGATGCGCATCAGAAGTCTTGGTTTTGTACTCCACAGGTGCCATCCATCGTGGAGGCTTTGATTGATGCCTACGAAGCCCCACGTGGTGTCTCAGAGGAGGCTGTGGCGTTTGCTAGCCAATACCGTGCTGACAGCGTGTATGAGGCTTACTGGAAGCCAATCATGAAGGAACTGACTGAGTGGTGTCAGGAGGGCTGATGGTTCCTGTAATCATCGTCCCCGTCCTAAACAGGTACGACCTACTAGAACGCTGCCTACAATCCATCGACTATCCGGTGGAGACACTCATCGTCATTGACAATGGTGGGCAGTCCACGTTGCATGATTGGCCTTGGGTGATTGACCGTCGCCATGTCAAGAACTATCACGTCTGGTCAATGCCAACGAACCTCGGTGTCGCCCCATCATGGAACCTCGGAATCAAAGCAACGCCTCATGCTGACGGCTGGATACTACTGAACTCTGATGCGTACTTTGAGCCTGGACAGTTGAAAGTTTTCTACAACGATTGCAAACCTGATTCGGTGACATTGACTGAGGCGAAGCCTGGTTGGTGTTGTGCATGGATCGGGTCTGAGGTGATTGCCAAGGTTGGGTTGTTTTCGGAATGTTATGTTCCCGCCTACTTCGAGGACAACGATTTTGAGGAACGTGCCAAACGGGTCAACATACAGTTCTGGTCTTCGGATGCTGGGATAGTTCACGATAACTCTTCTACGATTAACTCTGCACCAGAACTAAACGAACGCAACGCTAAGAGCTTCGCATCCAACGCTGCGCTTCATGCCATGCGCTGGCAATCAGGTTTACCTGATGCCGGACATTGGGACTTAACACGACGAAGGGAACTCGGATGGGACTAAGAGAATACGACCCAATGAACGACTACGAGAATCTCCATGAAGGCGAGACCATCTATGTTCTCGGCTCAGGAGCAACACTCGACTATCTGACACCAGACTTCTTTGACGACAAGGTAACCATCGCAGTCAACTTCGTTGGCTCAGTATTCGGGTTGAAGGGTTACTACTGTTTCAGCCATTATCACGAAGACGCTCAACATGAGGCGAAGCGGGAGGATTGTATTGGGGCGTTCACTCCTGAGCGTGAGCATGGTACTGATGGGGTGTTTGCTGGGTGTGCTGGGAATCTGACCACGTTCGGTACTCGTACCGGTAGACCTGGAACATCGTTTGATCCACACGGTAAGGATTGGCCTGTGTTGTCAGGGCAGTTGACTATCGGGTCTTCGGGTATTCATGGGGCGATGCACTTGGCAGCGCACATGGGGGCGAAGTTCATTGTTTTGGTTGGGGCTGACTGTGGTTCATTGGGTGGGCGTGACAGGGTTGATGGTTATGTGCCTGGTGATTCGCATTGGGCTTTGTATGAGATGCACCTTCGAGCGATGAAGCAACGGTTATGGGATGTGTATTCATGTCAGGTGTATTCGTTGAATCCGTTCGTGAACTATTCCCTTGAAGGTGTGCCGTATCGTGGTGCAGCGTCAATCAACTAGTGTTTAGGTTATGGCAATTAGAAAAGGTCAACAAGGTAAATACAAATCTTGTGATTTATGCAATTCCCTGTTTTTGATTAAACAGTACTCGCAAAGATTTTGTTCTGAAAAATGTGGTTACACGTTCCAAAACAAGAAACAAAAACAATTAAGGGACTCACGAAAAAGACTTATTGATTCTTGTTTGAGATGTGAATCAAGTCTGGTGAACAAAAAAAGAAACGCTATCTACTGTTCAAAAACCTGCAAATCAATGGATCACACGGCTAAGCACAGAGCCAAGTCAAGAACTTTATCTACAGCCAGAAGAGTCCAGATTTACCAACGTGACCACAAAAAATGTTATATCTGTGATATTCCACTTTTAATAAATCAGATTGAACTAGATCACATAATCCCCGTAGTTCTCGGAGGGTCATCCGATCCATCGAATATCGCCTGTTCATGCAGAAGTTGCAACCGTTCAAAAGGAACTAAAGTAGGATTGAAACAAATCGCTAAGTTACTGGAGCTTCGTCAATGATCACAAACGGGTATGCCACACGCAACCAGGTTAAGGCAGCTCTCCGCATTGGAACGGCTGACACCCTTGATGACGACTTGATTGACAACTGTGTTGGCGCAGCGTCACGTCTCATTGATGGTTATTGCAATCGTAAGTTCTGGCAGAGTGGTACGGCATCCCGTGTGTATCAGGCTGAGGATTCGTTCTACTGTTCCATTGATGACATCGCTGGAACAGCAATCACACTCAAAACATCTTCACAGGCTGACGGAACTTTTGACGTGACATGGAAAGTATCTGACTACCAGCTTGAACCATTGAACGGAAACCTTGACGGGTTGACGTGGAGTTACGACAAGATTCGTGCTGTAGGTGATTATCTTTTCCCGACTGTCAATGCGAACTATGGTGAGCAGGCTTTGGTTCAGGTGACTGCTGTCTTCGGTTGGCCTGAAGTGCCGGAGCCTGTAACACAGGCAACGATCATTCAGGCTTCACGCATCTTCAAACGCTACGACTCGCCTCTTGGTGTGGCTGGGTTTGGTGATCTGGGTGCTATCCGTGTGTCTCGATACCTTGACCCTGATATGGCTCAGTTGGTTGAACCGTATCGTCGTATGCGGATATTTGCATGAGCTATTCAGTCACAGAGATTAAGACTGGTATCGCTAACGCTTTAGCCACGATCCCAGGTTTGAGGGCTTACGCCCAGCAACCGGACAATCTCAACGCTCCGTTCGCTTGGCCTATGTTGGATTCAATTACTTACAACGGGGCGATGCGTGGTGGGTTGGTGACTCATATCTTCGTTGTGTCTGTGGTTGTGGGTAGGTCTGCGGAGCGCACAGCTCAGACTGCTTTGGATGGGTATCTGTCTTATGAGGGTGCGACTTCGGTTCGTGCAGCGTTGGAATCGGATCGTTCGTTGGGTGGGGTGGTGCAGAACTTGCTGGTTGAGTCTGCCTCAAATATCTCCACGATGGATGGCAACGATGCGACCTATCTGATGGTTGACTTCCGTGTGGTGGTGTACGCTTAGTTGATGCGCAATCCTGCGAGCGTGTAGAGTTTCAGTAGTAAATCTTCGAGTGCCGGAAGGCAGGAGTCACAAATATGGCAAAGCAAGTTCTTACAAACGTGGCGGTTACCTTCGGTACGGCAAACACCGATATCACCAGTTACGTAGCATCAGTAACATTAAACCTGTCAAAAGCGGAAGTAGCTACAACTTCGTTCGGCTCGTCTGGTGCGGTTACCCGCATCGCAGGTCTCGCAGACAACTCAATCACACTTGAGTTGCATCAGGATTACCCAACGATTGAGAAGTTGTTCTACGACGCTTGGAACGCTGGTACTGCTGTACCTGTGACAGTTAAGCCAAACGGAACTGGTGCTGCTTCTTCAAGCAATCCACAGTACGCATTCAACGTACTTCCTTTGACTTGGACTCCTGTTGCTGGTGCTGTTGGCGATCTTGCTACCGCATCGGTCACCTATCCAATCGATGGTGCTGTAACTAAGACCGGTACTGGCGCATAACTTTTCTTTAACAACCCTTACCTGCGGAGGTAGAAAATGAAGATAGCTCTAGAGATGACTTCTGCTTTGGATCAGTCCAAGCGAATTATTATGGCAACATTCCCTGACTTTATTGCGTTTGAAAAGAAGTTCAATAAGAGTGTTGCGAAGTTTGAAGCTGAATTGACTTTGACTGATCTTGCGTTTATCGCATGGCATTCGGAGCATCGTCAAAAGAAAACAGGTTTGGATTTTGATTCGTGGATTAACGAGGTTGAGACATTGGAGTTGGGCAACCAGGCTGATGCCGTGATCGTCCCTTTGGAGATCAGTCAGCCCATTGGATGATGGCTTACCTGTCTGTTGAGACAGGTATCGCACCATCGGTGTTGCTGGCAGAAGACCCTCGAATGTTGTTCACGATGTTTGCTTATTTGCGTTGGAGAGCAATTCATCTAAACAGGTAGTCTTGCTGTATGGCGGTTTTTGGTAGAGCAGGTCAAGTTAGCATTACTGGCGGTAATGATGCGATTCAGATACAAGGTATCTACGAGTTTTTGCGTGATGCTTCAAAGGCTGATAAACGATTTGATATTGAGATGCGTAAGGCTGCGCAAACTGTGGCACAGAACCTTGTGGATAAAGCCAAGGTTGAGGCTGGGACTGTAACTCGTAATCGTCAGGCTACTGAGGTGATGAAGGGTATGCGGGCTAGGCGTGACCGTATCCCTACTATCAAGTTGGATGACAAGTCAGGTTTTGTTTCGGCATCTAACCCGAACCGGAAGCGTAAGCGTAACGTCACTAGGGGTGACGTGTTCTTTGGTGCTGAGTTTGGTGGTCAGGCTCGACCTAGAACAAAACAGTTCTTGCGTCATCGTGGGCGTTCGGCATATTTTTTCTGGCCTACTGTGCGCAAAGAGAAAGAGAATATCGCTAGGGAATATCTGGACTCTATTCAGCGAGTACTGAATACTTTGAAAGATGGTGCTTGACTTCGGCTGAGTTTCCTGTACCCTTCTAGGAGGAGGGGTTATGGCTGTTCTGTTCAAGAATGTGAAGTCGATTTATCCGAAGCCGTTGGCTTCGTCTTGGGAGCAGTTGAAAGAGCTGTTGTCGTTGCATGAGGAGAACGCTGTTAAGGCTGCGGGTGCGTTGTGGTCTCCGGTTGAGTATGACGCTGGTACTACCAGAGGTAACCGTAATGTCAGGTTTGTTGAGGCGTTGGTTGTGGACATGGACGGTGAAGCGTTTGACCATGCACGTCTTGACGGTTTGGAATGGTTTGCTTACTCCACCTATTCGCATCGTCTAGACGACCCTCACTATCACCTTGTTTTGCCGTTAGCGGAGAAGGTGCCTGCGTCGTTATGGCGTGTGGTCTGGCAAGAGTTGCATGACCGTATCGGGCTGGTTGGTGACCCTCAGACTAAAGACCCTGCACGTATTTTCTATCTGCCTCAACACGCACCAGATCAGCCGTTTGAGTTCCATGAGGGTCATGGCGAGTTGCTTGATTCATCCTTTAAGTTGGATGTTGAACCTGTTGTCAACCCTGTGTCACCACGCTCGAAGCAGGTGCGTCAACCTCGTCAGCGTCGTGCTGGTTCAGAGATATTGGATGAGACTTGGTGGAATGCGCCTGTAGATATTTCTCGTTGGGATGGTCTCACAGGTAAGGCTTTGTATTCTGCGATGCTTGATGAGTTTGTTGCTTTGCGGAATGGGTTGTCTGTTATTGAGTAGAATCGTCGCATGGCTGGTGAGCGCACGTTCGTTGTTAAGTTTATTTCTGATACCGCTGCAGCCAAAGCAGGGCTGAAACTTCTATCCGGTGACATCAAGGGTTTCGGGAATCAGGTTTCTAAGACCTCACCTTTGTTTGGTGCTTTGGCGGTTGGGGCTACGGCAGCATTCGGTGCTATCGCTGTTGGATTAACTAAATCGGTTAAGGCTGCGATGGAAGACCAAGCATCGCAGGCAGAGTTACAGCGTCAGCTGGAGAAAACCTTTGGAGCCAATGAGGCGTTGACTGCTTCGGCTGAACGATACATATCGGTCACACAACTTCGCACCGGAACCTCCGACGTGGAACTTCGAAGCTCGCTTGGCACGTTGGTTCGAGCAACAGGTGACCTTACTCAATCTCAAGACCTGCTTAATACCGCTCAAGATATTTCTGCTGCCACAGGTAAAGACCTTGCGTCTGTTTCGTTGGCATTGGCTAAGGCGAGCCAGGGACAGTTCACAGCACTATCAAGACTTGGCATCCCGCTCGATGAGAACATTAAGAAGTCAAAGGACTTTGAAAAGGTTGTTGGTTTGTTGAATGACCAATTCGGCGGTGCTGCGGAAACAGCTGCGAATACGTTCGGTGGACAGTTAAAGATTTTGCAAGGTCAGTTTGGGGAAATATTAGAAACAGTAGGCGCAGCGTTATTGCCATATCTTCAAAGGTTCTCTGAATACTTGGTCAACAATGTTGCCCCAGCCATTCAACGTGTCACCACAGTCATCGGTGAAAAAGGATTGCTCGCAGGTTTCCAGCAACTCCTATTCGAATCAGGTAGTGCTGGTAAGGCCATCGTCTCAACACTCAAGTTCATAGCAGTAGGTTTCGCCCTCGCTACAAACGCAATCGCCCCGTTCATCTATCTGTCAAGAGCTGCATACAGAGCTGCAACTCTTGACTTCAAGGGTGCATGGGAAGACATGAAGTCTTCGGTCAAAGAGCAAATCCCAATCGTTCCTTTGATGAACTCCTTTGACAAGTTGGGAACATCTGTAAACCATTACAAATTAAATATCCGTGATGCGATAAATCAGCAAACTGGCTTCAAGGGTTCAATAACAGAATTGGCTGGTGATGACAAGAGTGGTTTGAAGGGGGCAACGAAAGCAATCGTTACGGCTGAGCAAAAATTGAAGGCGTATGGGGATTCAATAAAGAAGTCAACTTCGTTGCAACTTAGGTTCAATGATGCCCAGAAATCTGAGAAAAAGTCGCTTGCATCTTTAACTGATGCAAATACGAACTTGGCTGATGCTAAGGCTAAGTTGGCTCAGATTGAACGTGGCTATGGTGCTGGTTCACCTGAGGCGTTGGCTGCGCAGGCTGAGTTGGCTAAGGCACAACGTGCGCAGGAGCGGGCTGTTTATGGGGTTGAGGAGGCTGTATTCTCGGTTGCTGATGCTGAGAAGAATCTTGCTGAGGTTCGTAAAGACCCTGAGTCTTCTCCAATAGATATTCGTCGTGCTGAAATCAATTTGGCTGAGGCGAAGTTGTCTGTTTCGGATGCTACTGATTCTCAGGCTGAGTCAACTAAGGAGTTGAATGACCAGCAACGGTTGCTCAATGAGGCTATTCATGGTGCGACTGTTGGTTCGATTCTTTATGACCAGGCGTTGCGTGATGTTGAGGATGCGACTCGTCAACAGGTTTCAGCGTATGAGGCTTGGGAGGAGGCGGTAACTAATACGAAGAACGCTCAGGATGAGTTCAATGCTTCGTTGCAGGCGACAGCTGATTTGATTAAGAAGTATCCGAAGGTTCTAGGTGGGATGCCTAATCCGATGGCGAACCTTGTTCCGGATAGCACCTTGGCTAATAATGCTAGTGATTTGGTATCTGGTATTGATCGTCAAATGAACATTATTGTTAATGCTGGGTTGGGTGCTAGTGGTATTGAGGTGGGTCAGGAAATTGAGCAGTATTTGCGTGAATACCTGAACTTCACCGGTGGACAATTCTCGTTTGGTTCTATTGGTTCAATCTTCTAATGGCTAAACAAGCGGTGTGGGGGGAAACCCTTAAGGTTAATTTGGATGTCGGGTTTAAGACGAACATCTTCAAATTGGATTCCAGTCTTCTTGACGGTGAGGACACCCTTGAGGGTTCAACAGAGTTTGTAGATATTACTGAGTATGTTCAGAGCATCACTATCAATCGTGGGCGCACGAATCAGGTAGACACATTCAATACCGGAACGCTTGCGATCCTTGCTGATGACCGTGCATCTGGTAGGTCGTTTGACCCGTTGAATACTGCTTCGCCTTGGTACGAGGGCGATTTGGGTATTGCTCCACGTCGAGCGGTTGAGGTTTATGGTGGTTCGGCTGGAACGGCTGCGATGTTCAAGGGTTACATCTACGACTTGAACATTGAATATGATGAGCCACAGTTATCATCAGCACAGATTCTCGCTGTTGATGCTTTGGCACAGTTAGCCCAGACGAACCTTGTCGGGTTCAATCCATCACAGCAGCTCACGTCTGAGCGGGTTGACGCAATCTTGTCTAGGAATGAGGTGTCTTGGTCGACTGCGTTGCGTGAGATTAACCCTGGTTTGGCAACGGTTGGGACGGTTGCGTATGAGGATAATGCGAACGTGTTGGAGGCTTTGCAGGCTTTGCAGGTTTCGGAGAATGGTCGGTTCTATGCGTCTCGTGATGGGATGTTGGTGTTTGATCCTCGTGTGCAGGTTTCGTTTGGGACGGCTGTGGCGGTGTTGGGTGGGACTGCGGTGACGGATGTTCCAATTCGTTCGTTGAATAATCTTTATGGTGCTGAGACTGTGTTGAATCGTATTTCGGTTCAGGTGCAGGGTTCGAGTGTCTTGAGTGTTGTGAATGGTACGGCATCACAGGCTGAGTATGGGATTAAGAACTTTGCTCTAAACAATTTGCCGTTGGTCAATGACGCTGCTGGTTCTGCTTTGGCTGTGGCTTTGCTGGGCAGGTACCAGACACCGGAGGTGGTGTTCAATGAGACAAGTGTGTTGATGAACGGGTTGTCTTCTGCTCAGCAAGAGTTGATGGCCTCGTTGGAGATTGGCGATATTTTGGCGGTGGAGAAACGGTTCGCTGTTGGTACTCCTTCGGTGGTTCGACAGAACGTGGTGGTTGAGTCCATTCGTCATCAGATCGCCCCATCCCGTCATGAGGTGTTTTTAGGGTTAGGTCAGGTGCAGTTGGTGTTGCCGTTTATACTTGACACCAGCGAACTTGATGACAGTACTTATGCGGTAACATAGGAGACACTATGGCAGTCAGACCAACATTTTCACCTGGGGATGTTCTCACCAGTAACAACATGAACATTCTTGCTAATGCACTTATCACCATCAACGCTCAAACCGGTACGGCCTACACACCTGGCACAGCTCAGGTAGGTCAGTTGACGACGTTGAATAATGTGGCAGCGCAAACGATAACTATCCCTGCGAACTCATCTGTGGCGTTTGCTATCGGTGACCAGCTGAACTTCATGAACTTGTCTACTGGTACTGCAACTTTTGCTCCAGCTGGTACAGCAGTCATTCGTTCTGCTGGAAGCAAACTGAAACTTGCTGATCAATATGCTGTCTGTACTGTTCTCAAGATCGATACCGATGCTTGGGTCATGGTCGGCAACGTAAAGGCCTAGTCATGCAAATTCTCGCGGGAGTAGATGGTGGTGTTGCTCCACCGACAACAGTCCAATATGTTGTTGTCGGTGGAGGCGGTGGTGGTGGAGGCCCATACCCTGCTGGTTATTGGGCTGGCGGTGGTGGTGCTAGTGGTGCTTTGCGAACTAATTCGTCTTTTGCTGTTGCATCAGGTGTCGCCCTTACTGTAACTGTCGGTGGCTTTGGTGGTGGCGGTGGCAATAATTCAAGTGGTGGCGGTGGAAGTTCATCTGTGTTTAGTTCTGTGACAGCTAGCGGCGGTGGAGGTGGTGAAACCGTTTTTGGTCGTGCTGGTTTTGGTGGCAGTAACGGAGATTTCTCAGGTGGAACCAACGGTGGCACGAACAACTCAGGAGGTGGTGGTGCAGGTGCAGGTGGAAACGGTTCAAACGGTAGCGGAAGCGTTGGTGCAGCAGGTGGTGCTGGCGTAGCGAACGGAGTTGCATCAACAACTGGTGCAACAACAACATACGCTCCTGGTGGTGGCGGTGGTGGTTTTAGCGGTTCTGGTGGAATGGGAAGCACTCGTGGTGCTGGTGGTGCTGGAGCAAGTGGTGGTGCTGCTGGTTCAAATGGAATAGCAGGAATTGTTGCAATAAAATATGCAGACAGTTTTGCACCTGCAACAGCAACAACTGGAAGTCCAACTATTACTGTTGCTAACGGCTTCAGGGTTTATGAATGGACATCAAGTGGAAGCATCACGTTCTAATGGCTTATTTTGTTGAGTTAGATCAGAACAATGTTGTTCTACGCACAATAGTCGTACATGAAGAGGACGCATCAAATGGTGAATTTTTTTGTCATAACTTGTTTGGTGGTATATGGTTAGAAACTTTTGTGGACGGATCGCAAAGAAAACAATATGCTAGTCCGAATTATTTTTACGATGCGGTTGCTGATGTTTTCATTTCACCTAAGCCGTTTGAGTCTTGGTCGCTTGATGAGAACTATGATTGGCAAGCACCGATTGATTACCCTGCGGATGGGAAAGATTATCTGTGGGACGAAGCAAATCAGGCTTGGGTCGAGTTTCCCGCTATCTAGTTTTCTTCCCAGCGTTCTTCGGTTTCCTAGTCACATCATCATCGGCTGAGGCTGACACGTTTGGGGTTTGGGAGTTCTCTAAGTCTTGCCTCGCTGAACAGGGTGGGACGGTTGAGCCGGTTGAGGGTGGGTTCAAACTCACGGGTGCTGATGGTGGGACGTGTGCTGGGAAGTCTCATTATGTTCGGATGCAGGCCATCATCCCAGAGGAGACAAACGAACTCGGTTTCCAATGGGCGTATCAAACCAATGATGGGTCTTGGTATGACCCTCCACAAATCATTCTCAACGGGGTCATCACCAAGCTGACGAATGAGAACAATGCCACCGGATCAGAACTGATTCAGGTTCAGGCTGGCGACATCTTCGCATTCCAGCAGTACTCGACTGACTCATGCTGCCAACCAGGCAACCTCACGATTACAGGGCTGACATTAGGCTTGGGTGAATGGGTATCTACAATCTCATCCACAACAATTACGACGACCTCTACTTCTACTGTCCCGTCAACGACTGTCCCTGTCACCAACCCGACTACTACGACAGTTCAAGAAACAACTTCTACGACTTCGAGTCTTCCTCAAACGTCCGTCCCAACAACCACAACGGCACCACCACAAACAACAACAACGCTCCAACAAAGTATTTCAACGGTTACCTCAACTAGCTCGACGACGACAAGTACTTCAACGACTGTAGCCCCAACAACAACCACGACAGTTTATGTTCCAACGGTAACAACCACGACGACGACGGTTTATGTGCCACCGGCAACAACCTCTACTGTTCTCGAAACAACGACAACCACCACAACGGAGCCAGAACCAGTCCCCACCACAACGCTCCCGCCTCCGTTACAAACAACCAGCACAACTTCAACAAATCCACCAACAACGACATCAACCGTCCCTCCTGTGACCACATCTGAACCTGATGTGACCACAACGCTACAAGCCCCCACAGACGAGCCAAAACCGCTCACCCAAACAGAACTGCTAGACACCCTAGAAGCCCTCTCAGAAGCGTCCTCAGAGGCCATAGAAGCCATCGTGGATGAAGTCCTCACCAAAGACCTAGACACCAGCCAAGCCACCCTCCTCATCACCAGCCCAGCCGTACTCAACCACATCACCCCCGCCCAAGCCGAACAGCTCTTCACCCAAATCACCCCAACCGAACTCAGCCCAGACGAAGCGGAAGCGGTAGTTGCTGCCGTACAGGAAGCACCTCAAGAAGTGCGTGAAGCATTCGAATCAACACTCAACATCTTCCAAGGTTTCGCAGACAACTATGTTCCACTCAACTCGACTGTGCCAGTTGGTACTCGTCGTGCGCTGATTGCTGTTGGTGCTGTATTCTTGACAGTAGCCCCTGCACCAGCAAGAAGGATTCGGTGATGAAGTTTTGGGGTGAGTTCCATGCGTTGATATGGACAATCGCAGCATCAGTCACCACAATCCTTACCTTGTCTGGCACGTTGCAACGGATCGTGATCTGGCTAACCATCGCAGCTCTCGTTCTACATTTCATCGGCGCATATACCAATAAGGACAACAACTAATGGAAACTCTCAAGACTCTCATCCTTCGTATCGTTGCAGTATTCGGTTCATCAGCTTTGGCTGCTGTTGCCGGTGGTGCAGTCCTTGACGTGCAACTTTGGAAGGCAGCAGCAATCGCAGGTATCGTGGCAGCAGCCAAGGTAACTGAATCTTTGCTTCGTGCATGGTCATCTGATGGTGTTCTCACTAAAGAGGAAATCGCTGAAGCGTTCGGCAAGGCTAAGTAATGGCATCAGCTAAGAAGCAGGGTGACCTGCCGATTATCCCTGTTGTGCTGTGTTCATGTTTGAAGAAGGCTGTGCCAGGCAAACTGCCACCTAAGTTGCTTCGAGCTATCGAGGGTAAAGGCAAACTTCATCATTGCGCTGCGGATGCGTATGAGGCTATGGATGCTGCTGCGAACGCTGAAGGAATTGACCTGTCTCCCAGTAGCCAAGCCGACACATACCGCAGTCTTGAGACCCAGGAGTACGGCTTCTATCAACGCTATACAACCAATGTGATCGCTGGTCAAAAGCCGAAGGTGTACAAAGGTCAAGCTTGGTATCTCAAGAAGGGCATGGCTCCCTTGGCGACACCTGGCTTATCGAAGCATAACCTCGGCATCGCCATTGATATTGCGAACGCCAACGGGAAACGGCTTGAGTGGTTGAAGAAGAATGCTGTGTCGTTTGGGTTTTCGTGGGAGGTTGTCCCTCAGGAACCTTGGCATCTTCGTTATGTTGCTGGCGATAATAAGCCGGAGCGTGTGAAGGCTTGGTTGGCATCAAAGGTTCAGGCTTGATGTGGATTGGGGTGTCGTCATTGCAGCTCTCGTTACAGCAGTTGGCGGTATTGTCACTACGCTTCTGCTGAAGGTGCGTAAAGAGAACACGAACGACCATGCAAACGTCATGGAAATCCTGCGGTCAGTCGGTGGAAATGTAGAGCGAATTGATAGTAAGTTGGATTCGCATATCGACTGGCATCTCAAGGAGGCAACACGTGGGGAAGTTCCTAAACGAAATTAAAGGTCAGGCCGTTGGTAACAGCGGAAGCATTGACTTCATTCTTGCCAAACTTGGTGAAGCCGATGGACGAGACTTGCTCGATGCGTTGAATGATCCGACGATTCGTCCGACACAAATCATTAAAGCGTTACAAGCCCGACAGATAAAGCTCTCTCCGTCAGTCATCACACGATACAGGGCTGCCAATGTCATTACTCAATGAAATTAGGCACAACTATTATCCTGCGTGGCCTGTTGTACAACAAGGCAAGAAGTATGCGCTCCCTGCAACGAAGGCAACGAAGACAACACAACGAGACTATGCAGTCGCAGTCATTCTCCCCGACATGCAACTCGGATACTTCAGAACACACGACAACAACCTTGAACCAATCCACGACGAGCAAGCCTTAGACGTTGCACTACAAATCGTCAAAGCATCCAAGCCCGACCAAATCGTTCTAGTTGGAGACAACCTAGACCTCTGTGAGTTTGGCAAATACCGATACACCCCAGCGTTCGCTAGAACTACTCAGGCTGCGATTGACCGTGCCAGCCAGCTCTGCGCACAGTTACGCAAACTAGCCCCAGACGCTCGAATAGTTTGGATCGCTGGCAACCATGAGGAACGGCTCGGCAACTTCATTCTTGATGGTGCTGGTGCAGCGTTCGGATTACGTCGAGGACTGAGGCCTGATGAGTGGCCTGTGATGTCGGTACCGTATCTCTGCAACCTTGACGACTATGGCGTGGAGTATCTACCTGGTTACCCTACGGGTGCGCATTGGATCAACCAGCGTCTTCATGTCATTCATGGTGACAAGGTTGCCTCCGGTGGAAGTACCGCTCACAAGTATCTTGCGACAGTCAAAACCTCTGTCATCTACGGTCACATCCACCGCAGAGAGTGGGCTGAACGCACACGGGACGACCATGACGGGGCGAGAACTATCCTTGCTGCATCGCCTGGTTGTTTGGCTCGTATTGATGGTGCTGTGCCTTCAACACGTGGAGGACATGATTTGGATGGTCGTCCGTTGTATCGAGCGGAAGACTGGCAACAGGGTTTAAGTGTGGTTGAGTATGTGCCTGGTGATGGGGAGTTCAACCTTGAGATGATTCCTATTCGTGATGGTTGGGCTAGGTGGAGAGGACGGGATTATGTCGCACGATGAGATGCGCACAATGGTTGTCGTCAGATGGCATGACGCTCACGCTGCAACCGATACGTGGACACCAATCACCGACATCGGTTCTGAGCCTTGTGAGGTTGTCAGCTGTGGGTTTCTGCTACCTATTTCCGATGGTGGCAAAGAAGGTCATATCACGATATTCCAGTCGAAGACTGACGCTGATGACGTGGATGGGGTTCTCTGTATTCCGGTGGCGATGGTGCAGGATATGAAGGTCATGACGAAGAATATCCCTGGTCTAGTCCCGCAAACCCTTATAAATAAAGGGTCAAAAAAATCTTAAATTATTTTCAAATAATAGTTGCAATTTGTCTTACAACCCCCTAGATTGAAGTCATCAAGGAAACACCTTGAGTTCTGGGAGGGACATCATGGAAGCAATTAAGTTCAGCAACAAAGGTCAGAATTGGGAAGTTGTAGAAATCAAAGAGCACAGCTCAATCTTCTCAACACAACTCGGTTGGACACACTTCGCAGGTATCAAGCGTCCAAATGGCAAGAAGGTTTACTACGCAAACTTGCTCATCGTTGACGGTGAAGTTGTAGATACAACGGTGGTGCTGTGATGAATCGAGTAACACAAACACCAAACTTCCTCACACGCATCGTCGGAGTTGTTGAAGCAGATTGCCCAGAAGACGGAGGCAAATGGGCTTTGATGTGTGAACACTTTGTTGATGGTGAATGGATGAATGCAGGAATCATTCAAGACACAAACAAGCGCAACCTTGCAACTTGGGTTCATTCAAAGCGTGGTGCTGGTTACACGTCATGGTGTCCAGAATGTCAAGAAGCTGACGGCGATTTGGTCAGGTGGTAACAATGACTAAGTACCCGACACTCACTATCAGAATCCCACAAGAGACCTTGCATTGGCTCAAGGTTGAAGCCGAATTGCAAGACACATCGAACGCCCAGATAGTCAAACAGGCTTTAGACCTGTACTACCGAACACAGCACCCAACGGACTAGACTGAACCTCGGATCGTTCGCCCGCCTTTTCTTGGGCTTGAACATCCCGCACACCTCCCCCTCCTTGGGTGTGCGATATATATCGGACAAACGGAAGGAAACAACTTGCTGAAACTCACCGCAAGCCTCATCGCCCTACTCACAATCGGAGCAGGCGTAACATACGCCCAAGCACCCCAATCAAACCAAACCAACCCAGCCGTCACCATCAAGCATCAACGGCAAATGCGTGAACAGATGCCACAAGTTGTAGAAGAAAAACTCCCTAGAGGAGTCTCAAAAGATAAGTCCAAGCGATGCCCACAATGGGAACCAAAGATCGCTGCAGCAGGCCTACCGGTACAAACCTTCAGCTACCTGGCTTGGCGTGAAGCCAGATGCAACAGGAAAGCGGTCAATGCCCGCTGGGACGCTCAAGGCCGAATCGTTTGGACACTCAACAAAAACGGGTCATACGATTCAGGTCTCTTTCAACACAACTCCAGCTGGCTATCAGCAACACGCAAGGTATGCGGAGTCAACACAGGCAACAAACGCAAAGACCTAGAAGCCCTCTATGACGTGGACTGCTCAATAGCGATGGCTGTATACCTCATGAAAAACACCCAGGGCAAACTAGCCAACTGGGATTTGTGACCATCCACCACTTCGCTTCAGTCTTGCTCTAATGTCATGAATGACCCAAAGGAGGGCAACATGACAAACAGACAAAAGCAAATTGGAACAGTTATCGGAATGGGAATCCTGTGGGGATTCTGGTTGTTACCAACAGCAGAAGAACTGCCAGATGCGCAACCAGCAACCCCGCTCGAATGGAAACTATTCATCGCACTCAACTTCGCAGCGATTGTTTATCTGCACATCTTGAACGTGCGTGAACACCAACTCCAAATCCGTAAAGAAGCACAGGAACGCTACTGGCAACAGATGGAAACTCGTTCACGTTATTACCATCCAACGAACCGTGACTACCAATGAGCAGCGGTCATGTAGTTGACATGTGGTCAGACGGTGACAACACCTTCAGACCACTCAGACCAGAATGGCAAGAAATGTCACGCTGCAAAGGTGAAACCGAACTGTTCTTCAACGAAGGTTCACCACACGCAATCGCTGACGCAAAACTGTTCTGTGCGAAATGCAACGTGCGTCGAATCTGTCTCAAGTTTGCGTTAGACAACGACGAGATAGGTATCTGGGGTGGTACGACTACTATGGAGCGTCAAAGGTTAAGACGGTCTAGGAGGCGTACTGGTGACATCACCGCAGAAGCGTAAAGGTTCCGCAGCTGAACTTGCTGTAGCAAAGTGGTTGCGCAAACTTGGCTGGATTCACGCTGAACGCAGTCGTGCCGGATGGCAAGACGACAGAGGCGACATAGACGGAATGCCTGGTGTTTGCATCGAAGTTAAAGCAGAGAAGAAGATTGATATTCCAGGCTATTTGCGTGAACTTGAAGTGGAGATGGAGAACGCTAAAGCGTGGACTGGCACAGTCATTATCAAACGCAGAGGGTCAACGAATGTTGATGATTGGTATGCGGTGATGCCAGCCAAGATTTGGGGTGAACTGATGCTGATGCTCGATCAACCAACTCAAAACCCTGTTACACCCGCCCCGTAGAAGTAATGCTTGACAAAGCAATTCAACCTGCTATGGTCAATTCACACCCATAATTCCCAAGCTTTAGGAGGCCTGCGAATGAGTACATCAGACGAGTTCAGTTTATTAGCGGAAGCACCAAAAGACCGTTGGGGTCGCTACAAAATTAGTGACCCAGCCACAGGCAAAGAACGTGGCTACACCCGTGTCACAACAATCGCAAAAGTGTTGGATGATTCATCATCACTTGCTGATTGGAAAACACGCATGGCAATCACAGGGATTGTTCAACGAGCGGATCTGCTTGCACAAGCATCAACATCGTTGGATGATCGAAGCAAACTAAACAAGATTGCAAACGATGCGATTGAAGCAGCGGGCGCATACAGTCGAGCAAACCTCGGTACAGCACTTCACTCAATCACCCAACAGTTAGACCTTGGTATGAAGCCACAAATCCTTCAAGGATTACAGGCCGATATTGAAACCTATGTTGCATCAATCGCAGCGTGGGACTTCGGTATGCGTAAAGAATGGATTGAAGTACTCCTCATCAATGATGAGTACGAGTATGCAGGTACAGCAGACCGAATCGTCACGACCCGTGACGGCAAAATCTGCATCTTTGACTTGAAGACTGGAACCGACTTGTCGTACTCGTTTGGTTCAATCGCAGTACAGCTCGCCATGTACGCACACGCTGACTGGATTTATGACTGGAAAACTGGCGAACGCACACCACTCCCAGAAGGCTTAGACATGAAAGAAGGCATCATCTGCCATCTTCCAGCCGGTGAAGCAACGTGCAAGTTCTACACAGTTGACCTTGAAGCAGGATGGGAAGCAGCGAAGATGTCGTTCGCAACCCGTGACTGGCGTAAGCGTAAAGACCTGTTTAAGCCTTACAAGTTCTCTGACGAGAAGCAGGGAGATGTCGTGCCTGTGGTAAATCCGATACCACAGGACGACATTCCTGCACCCTCAAACGAACTCACCATCCGGCAAGGTTGGGTAAAGGCACGGATCGGCAACCTCAGCCCGAAAGCACAAAACATGCTGAAGGTGACATGGCCTGAAGGATGCCCAAAACTCGTTGAATGTGACAATGCACAGTTGGACAAACTGGTTGCAGCTTTACAGGTTGTTGAGGCTGAACATGACATCCCGTTCTTTGACGCTGACCCAACCGCACCTAAGCCTGCCAAACGTAAGTCTAAGGCATTCGATACGGCAGAGATTGGAAGCATCCAATGAACGCCATTGAGGGTCGTGACCTAGACCAGCCAGGCGATGACCAAGCGGTCACCTACATTCGTGAACGCTTAAACGGCATTCAAGGTGCTGACAGGGCAAGAATGGCGATGCTTATCACGCAAGCCGAACTTGCTGGTCGCAGCATCAGCCTTAAAGAAACAAAATCTCTTCGAAGGTTTGAGATAGCAAGAGGACTATTCCTGTTGTTTGACTCAGGCCAATTCGATGAAGACTTGGTGAAGGACATATGTTCCCAAATCACCATGCAGAAATACACCAAACCAGGTGAAGCACTTGCCAACCTTGACGTGAAACAAGCACAGCGTTTCGCTAACGCTTGTCACGGCATCGCACGGGACTTGCTGAACCTGATCTATATCCCAGAAACCAATCAATTCCACATAGAGGAGAAAGCATCATGACAGACATATTCCTATCCGATGGCGGGAGCAAGTATCCCGCTTTGAAGTTTGAGAATGTCAATGACACCCACAGCGGCACGGTAATCGAAGTGAAGAAGCTTGAAGACCGTGATCCATCTGGGACAGTCAAAACTTGGGACAACGGCGACGTGCGATACGTCTTCGTTTTCACCATGAACACAGCCGATGGCATCGGGAACCTTTGGGCAAGAGGCAACATGGTTAAAGCAATCCGTGAAGCAGCTCAAGCCATCGGAGCAACCACAATGGTTGGAACGAAACTGACCGTCAAGTACACCGGTGATGGCGAAAAGAAATCAAAAGCCTTCAACGCACCAAAGCTGTACAAGGCCAAGGTTGAACCAGCCGTGAAGGATGACTCAGAATCAATGTGGTAAACCCACATCAATAAATCGTGACAAGTTGGGTATCGAGCGAACCCCCTTCGCCCCCTGCGGTACCCAACTTGTCGCACTTATTTAGCCAGGAGACAACATGACCATTCAAGACCTAAAGAACGCAATAGCGTTTCTTGAGAAAAGTTTCGTCGGTCAAGGCGACCAAGAACGACTCTTTAAAACCATCGAAGCATTAAAGATTGAAATTGCTAGGAGGCAAAAAAAATGATTGATGTAAACCAGTTCGCAGAGTTAGAGCTGCGAGTCAACGACCTACAGAACGCCCTCGCACGGGTCGCAGAAGAACGTGACAACTACAAAGACACAGCAGACTCACTCTTCAAAGAACTCGAAGCCTGCCGTGCCACACTCACCCAAGCCAACTCAGACATCTCACGCCTACGGGTGTATCTAGCCCAAGGAGCCGAACTGTGAGTCCAATGATCCTCTCAGACAAAGTTGCCGGCATCATCAAAGACCTACAAGTTGAAGTCGGTGTCAAAGACATCGCACTCAACGGAGCGATGCGACGCATCGAAGAACTCAACAAACAAATTGAAGAACTGGTTCTAGAAGTCGCTGAACTCCAAGAAAGGTTAAGGGAGGGATGAACATTGACACGTCGAGCTTCATCGCTGGTGTACTCACCACAACCGTCCTCACCTGCACCTCATTCGTCATCGGAGGTTGGATAGCAACCAACACCAAAGAAGACGCTTGCGCAAAGTTAGGTTCTGCGATAGGTGAACAAACCAAGTTCATCACCTTCGGACTTACCGAATCAAAATGCTTCACAACAATCAACGGACAATGGACGGATGTAAACCCATGAACCAAACAGAAAACTTCCCAGACGCACCACACACCATCAGCGTCCTCACCCATCGAGACCAATCAGCGAACTGGGTGGCACACATCGCCAACCATGACATCATCAACGCCAAAGACACAAACGGCCTCTACCTACTCGTCAGCCTTGACGAAGACGGCATCGTCACCATCGCAACCAAACCAGGCAGCGCATGGGACTCACGCTGGTCATCACCAATCAAACTGGAACGACGATGAACAACCAAGCGTATTTGAACATCAAAAAATACTGTGATGACTTGACAGAGCGACTTAGGTTGGTTGAGGAGTGGAAGCTGCGTCATCCGGACTGGGACACTCAACCATTTCGTCGTGACGAATCAGACTGGTACAAAGCCTTAGACTTGTACGAAGGATTGACCTTCAAAAGTTCGTTTGACCCGAATGATTTAAGTCCGCACACTTCAGACCTTCTCACCGCTGAACGCTGGAATGATTTGATGCGGGTTGCTCTTGCAGCCTTCGAAAAGGCGATACAAAATGAGTCGTGACAACGAACTAGCCCTAGACCTATTCATGCTGGGCTATGAACGCAACGAGTTAGTGCATATGCTGAATGAAGCCAATAGCCTTATCGAATCCTTACGCAACGAACTAGAGTCCGTTAAAGCAGAACTGGAGCAACTGCGGAAATGAATAATGAAGAAGCTAAGCGTTTAATGCAAACGCTATACGAATTTTGGGTCTGCGATCATTGCCAAGAGTACTGCGCTACCTGGAATGACGGTTGTAGCAGCCCTTTGCACAAAATTCATGAATGGGGATGGGAGGAATACGAATGACTGCTCTATTCGTTATTGGCGCAATACTTGCTATTTACTTTTTTTGGTTGACCCGATGATCTACCGTGTCCAATGCAACAAGTGTGGCTCAATGGTCAGACACGACACACAAATACTTCAGGGCTGTTTGTGCGATCCGGACGCTCCAACATGGATCGCTATCCAACCAGACGGACGGATGCTCAAGATGTCTCATGCCGATTACACAGTCTTCGAGCAATCATGACTCAAGCCCGCATCTGCAACTGCACCCTCAAACGTGCGCTACCAACGAAGCCGTTATGCGGAGATAAGCCAGACGACTTCGATGAGTAACTATGAAGACCCGATAGCAGAGTTCATAGAAGCATCAGCCGAAGGACTCTGCACCGGCTATGTCGTCATAGCCAACATCGAACGCATCAACGGAGACCAATCATTCTGGGTCACCACCCTACGCAACCAAACCGCCTCAACCAGCCTCGGCCTACTCGAATCAGCGAGCGCAGCAGAGAAGTACCGAATCGCCAGGTCATTCAACAATCGCTATGACGAAGACGAAGACGAATAACAACTACACTCAAAACACCTAATCCTGTAGGAGGGATATGAAACACACAAGAGTCAACAAGGGATACAACTATCCCGCCTCAGCCCTACTCAAAGAGTTCCCAGACGATATGTGGGCATCAACAATCGGTGAACGACTCGGAGTTGGTAGAGCTGCAATCCAAACATGGCGAGAAGGCAACACCTACCTAGACCAATGGCGAGCAGACAAATATGCTTGCCTGCTTGGTAAACATCCATCAGAGATTTGGTCTAACTGGTTTGATGAAGTGGAGTTGGCATCGTGACAATGCGTGAAGAAGCAATCAAACTCGCTGAGCTTGGTATCAGAGTTATCCCGATCAAGCCTGGTGAGAAGCGTCCACCAATGTCTCAATGGCAAGACAAAGCCAGCAATGACATTCACGTCGTGAACGACTGGTGGACTAGCCAATACTCAGGTTATGGGATCGGTATCGCTACAGGTCAAACCAAACACGGACGCATCTTTGTACTTGACGTGGATGACCGTGAAGAATACAAAGGTTCAGACACCCTGCACGACCTGCAAGAAAAGTATGGTCAACTACCAGAGACAGTCACAGCGATCACCGGCACAGGTGGACAACACCTGTACTTCTACTGTGACGAAGACATACGCAACGACGCAGGCTCACGCCTAGGCGTAGGACTCGACATCAGAGGTACCGGAGGCCAAGTCCTCGCAGCCCCAACCATCCACCCCAACGGGCGCAGCTACCAATGGGAACACGGCCTCAGCCCACACGAACGACGACCAGCCAAAGCCCCAGACTGGCTCGTCAAACTGCTCACCAAACAACCTGAGATGGTCAAACCCAAAGGTCAACCGGACAACTTCCTTACAGACCCCAACACCCCCTCAGCCCGATACTGTGCGAAGACAACGTGGGAAGAACTGCTCATCCCAGACGGCTGGACACTCGCCAAAGTAGACAGACATGGGGAACAGCATTGGGTTCGCCCAGGCAAAGACCCAAGAGACGGCACCAGCGCAACGATAGGTCACAACGGCAACGACGCACTCATCGTCTTCACCTCATCCATCCCCTGGCTACCAGAAGGAGGTTACAACCGCTTCGGCTACTACGCAGCCTCAAAGCATGGAGGAGACTGGAAACAAGCCTCCCAAGCCTTCCTAGCCACCTCTGAAGGCAAACCCGAACTAGTCACACCAATCCCCACACCAGACGAGATGCTGTCAATGCTGGTGGATTGGAAAACATTCTGGTCACTCGAACACGCAACCGAAGAATGGTTAGCCAAACCACTCATCGCCAAAGGCCGTCAGACTGCATTGTTTGCTGGAGCGAAGACAGGTAAGTCATGGCTCACACTCAACGTCGTTGCAGCACTAGCCTCCGGCAAACCCATCCTCGGACAACCAGCACAACCACCCATCCATTGTCTCTATTTGGATTACGAAATGATCGAATCAGACCTCTACGAACGCCTAGAACAATTCGGCTACACAGAAGACGACGACCTCTCCCACCTCCACTACGCACTCATCCCCAACCTCCCACCACTCAACACCACCGAAGGTGCCTCAGCCATCATGAAACTTGTAGAACTCACCAAGGCTGAGGTCGTAGTGATAGACACCACCGGACGAGCCATAGATGGTGAAGAGAACTCAGCAGACTCCTACCGTGAGTTCGCACGAACCACAGGACTCAGCCTCAAACGAGCCAACGTGGCTTGTGTACGCACAGACCATGCTGGTAAGGATGGTGGCAAGAAACAAGGCCAACGAGGCTCCTCAGCCAAGAACGATGACGTGGACATCGTGTACCGACTTGACAAATCAGACGACGGTCTAACCCTCAAGCGCACCCACACACGCATCAGCTGGGTACCAGAAACCGTCAACCTCATCGTCGAAGACTTCGATGACACCATCACCATCCGACTCCGCACCAAAGAGCAGCGAGGTTGGACAGAAAAAGAAATCGCCATCGCCCACCGACTAGACGAACTAGGCTTCCCCATCGACATCGGAGTCAACGAAGTGCAACGCCAACTCAAAGACCAAGGCATCTCACTAGGCCACAAATCAGCCATCGGACGAGCCATCCAATGTCGCAAACAACCCCGCCCAGACCCACTCGGAACCACCTACACCCAAAAAACGGAACCACTCGGAACCACCTCACAACTCGGAACCACCTTCGGAACCACTTCGGAACCACTTCCTGAAACCCAACAAGTACAAAGGAACCAGCGTGTGTACCTGAAAGGTACACGCGGTTCCGTACCCGAAGACGAAACCATAGAAAATCAGAACCACCTCGGAACCACCCCCACCCAAGCCCACCCAAACCCTGACAACATCGACCCACTATCAGAACTCTGGTAACCACCTCATGCCCATCCAACGCCCCTGCCTAGTGTGCAGACGACTCACAACAAACATCCAACGCTGCGACCAATGCCAACAGGCATGGAACCACAATCGGAACAAGAAGCGAACTCACTACCAAGGTGACTACGCATCACGTGCGAAGCGAGTACGGGAGACAACCCTGCTCTGCTGGCTCTGTGGCAAAGGCTCCAACCCTGACGACCCTTGGCAAGCCGATCACGTTGTGCCAGGTGACATCAACTCAGAGCTACGGGGTGCGCACAGGTCATGCAACGCCAGTCGAGGCAACCGAGGCAAGCCATGACCCCCCCACCGGCAGTCTGGGGGGTGGGGTCAAACTCAAAACGCCCGACGACGCAACTAC
>Ga0315903_10001755_pt1 | contig 32833 bp, 35 predicted proteins | sample LakEriMetagenome_7_FD_203524 | JGI IMG/M metagenome (GOLD analysis project Ga0315903, IMG submission 203524) | Freshwater fungal communities from buoy surface, Lake Erie, Ohio, United States - Buoy 2 MA119 | ecosystem: Environmental > Aquatic > Freshwater > Lake | place: USA: Lake Erie, Ohio...
GGACCAAGCGGATATGTGATAAATCTAAATAAAATACAGATGATCTACATTGACTATCAGTGGTACGGTGCTGGGTATATTAGATTTGGTATGAGAGCAAAGACTGGTGAGGTTTACTACTGTCATAAGTTTTTACACAATAACTTCTTAACAGAAGCTTATATGAGATCAGGTAACGTACCTGGAAGATTTGAAGTGAGCACACTTCCACCAAAAACTTATCTAACAGCAGATCTGTTATCTGGCGCATCTTCTATGACTGTAAACAGTACATCAGATTTTCCTTCAGCAGGGCGGGTGCTAGTAGATCAAGAATATATTGATTATACTGGTAAAACTAATACATCTCTTACTGGTTTAACAAGAGGAGTTGCCGGAGGCAGCGCAGCAGCACTGCATACTGGTACACTGGCATCATCAACTGGACAGGCCACGGTACTGCTAACAACTCAACAGTGCGCTCCCGCACTAAGTCATTGGGGTGTTTCAGTTATTATGGATGGTAGATTTGATGATGATGCTTCTTATATTTTTACTACCCCTAAGCAAAGTGCAAGTACAGTTAGTCCCGGTGTTGCTACCCCAATCATGAGTATTAGAACAGCACCTAGTGTAGATAGTGGAACTCCAAGACCCTACGGTGTAAGAAATTTACTTAATAGAATGCAATTGAAATTAAATTCATTAGGTATCTACGCTAATGCTCCGCTGCTAGTTCAAGTTAAGTTGAATTGTTTTAGTCCGGTGTTTAGGAACGAGTCCTGGTTAGTTGACCCAGTTGGTTCAAACAGCCTTAGCCAAGTTATATATCATGGAACTAGCGATGTTGTAACAGGCGGCGATCTAGTGTTTGCGTATTACACTGAATCAACAAATCCTGATTCTTACGCAGCTTCAACAGTAGATTTAACTAAAGTTAAAGACTTAGGTACTAGTATTATTTCAGGTGACGGTGTGTTTCCGGATGGTCCTGAGGTCTTAACTATATTCGTTACTAATCTAGGAACCAGCGTTACTACATCAACATCTAGTAACCCGGTAAGCGGGTCGTTTGCTCTAGTTGTTGGTGACGGTACGGACTTGGAGCCAGGATTAGTAGTTAACTCTGGTGCAACAGCAGCTAGCGTGTCATCTAACGCAAAAATTGTAAACTTAAATATCAATGCCGCAAGCTTTACAGTTAATCTAAGTAAACCAAATACAGGAACAACCGGGGGTAACGTAACTTTTGAACAGGTTGCTAACGTATTTGCTCGTTTATCATGGACAGAAGCGCAGGCTTAATATGTTTGATAATTTTAGTTTAGACAACGAATTAGAAGTGCTTAAATCTTTTATGCCAGCAGCATTAAAAGAAGGGGCACTTCTAGTAGAATTTAAAGAAAATTTAGATCAAGATATTTCTAAAGCATCAGTATTGACGTTGAATGAAGAAGAAACTGTAGGTTCAATGCCAGAAGAAAATCAAGACGATTGTGGTACTTGGTGTTTTAATTTAAAAAGAAGATATTGGATGTGGCTTAGTTATAAAGATATTGAAGCTGTGCAACCTTGGCCGTTGATAGCTTCTGAATTACAATAAATCCATAATATCAAACACTGCCTCTAATTTAATTCTTAGAGTTTTATTAGCAAGACTATTCCTTAGTCCTTGATGTAAAGGCTTCGGAGTGTGGTCTAAGTTGGTCCACGCCCAGGCCATATGTTCACTGCTGAGATCAGGAATAAATTCGTCTTCAATTACACAAAGATATGTGTAAAAATTAAAAAGATTATCGTTACTTACAAATTTTTCCAAAGGAATAGTTTTAAGTATACTAGGCAAAAAACCAATTTCTTCTTGAATTTCTCTTTGAAGTCCCTGCCAAGCAGACTCGTCCTGAGTAGTTGTACCGCCTACTAATCCCCATATTCCACGATGCTTTCCTGTGGCCTTTTGTATCAGTAAAAATCTTTTAGTAGATTTAGCATAAAATAGTGCTCCTGAGCAAACTATTTTTTCTGTCACAGCTCTAATCTCCATTTACCCGCAGTATACTCGCCTTCAAATGATTTGACCCAACTTATGCCATTCCATTTGTATTGAACGCCTGGGCCGTTGGCAAAAAGATTAGTTTGGTATACAATGTAATCTGAGCTTGCTGCCGCCGAAAAAACAATGTGCCAGTGTTCACCGTCCCATTCAATTATATCATTTTCTTCAGCTATAAAATCGGTATTGTCTAAATTTTTCCATGCATCAGGACCGTCTTCGTTGTCTATAGATCCTATGTTCTCTAGTATCAAGTATCTTGTACCAGATATAGGATTGTTTGGCCCTGATCTTGTAGGGTCAACAATTGCATCAAATGTTCCTCTTGATATACTCGAATTAAATTCAGTGTCTATACCTTCAATAAATCCGTTAGAATCAATTCTAGTGTTAGTATTAAACGTATCAGTATCCCAATTAATACTTAAAACACTTTCGTCAAGCGGATTAACTGCAATAGTTCCCCGTACTTCGTTACCATCATCTTGAACTAAAACAATAGTACTAACATCTGCTCGATATTTTCCTGGATATTGATCTAATAATTTTCTCCAGTTAATATCCTCGCCTAGTTTTAATGGAATTTCAACCTGAGTATTTGTAGCTGTAATAGCCTCAGACTGATCTAATATTTTAGCTTCACCATTAAACACTACTATACCAAATTGACTAGGAGCATAAAATACTTTAAACAATATATCTCCAAATGCTGGAGCAGGCTGATTGAGGTCTGTACCTAGCCCATCAATATAATCGCCGCCAACATCAGTGAATCCCCCAGTTACATTCATAACAATATTAGTAATAACACCAAGCCGCTTTACTTTAGATGGTGGGCTTATAAAGATTGGAGTAGATAATTCTAGTGTAGCAATATCTATATTAGATTCTGCACCAACCGGTATTGAACGATTTGAAAATGTAATATTATTCAAATCAACTACGCTTAAACTAGTCCAGTCAATATAGTTGTCTGTGGTCTGTATTTCTAGACTAGGATTGAACAGCATTAAAATCTGTTCCATAATTTGCAGTTTTTGATCAGTGTTAGCACTCCATATGTCTGCTTTGAAACTAAGTTTATAAGGAGTAGGCATTAATCGCTCTACAGTGTAATTTCTTCCTTGAGTACTAGTGTAAACACCATCTTCTACATCTCTTTCTCTAATGTGCATTTTGCCTACATAAGTAGCATCTGCTAATCTATTTCTATCTAGTTCTAGTGCAGTGATATAAACAGCGATCCTTGGAGCAGAATTTACTACATTTTCACTGTTTTGACGCATGATAGTAGCTACTTGTCTATCAGGATCTCCGTACATTACGGGAACTTGAACTAAAGTACCGTCGCTGTATTTTACAGTAAAATTAGAAAGTAATCTAATAACCTGTGTTAAGTATCGTCTTATTTGTCCGTCGTAAAAATGCAACATATTAGAAGTCTGCCCTAGGTTTTAATGTCTTACTTAATGCCTGTCTTTCAGGTATATCATCTCCGGCTATTTGGCTTACCTTAGTGTTATTAATAAATCCTGTTTTTTGTGTTGTTCGATTGTTAGTATTAGTCATAGTCATTCTAACATTATCTTCAAACTTCACCCATCTAGATCCATCATATCTAAACAACCGATTAGGCATAAAATCTGTTCTTAAGAAATAATCCTCTTTACTTGGAGCACTAGGAAATTTAATACCGTGGCCAAAAGCATGACCATTAGGAGGAATACCATCGCCTAATAGATAACCAGTATATCCTTCTCTTTCTGGTCGTTTAGTTATTGAACTAGCATCGGGATTACTAACAGCATCGCTTACATCTAATTGCGTACTGTCTACTGTCTCCAATGCTGGCTTACCTTGATCATCAACAGTGAGTGTATAGAATTGTTGAGTCTCATATCCGCTTAACGGAGCATCTGCTTCTGCTTGTTCAATAACCGCAGCGTTGATTTCTAATTCTTTAGCACGAGTACTTAAGATATTTTGTAATGTTGTGCCAGAGTATAACGTAAAATAATTGGTATCAGGTGGTAAGTTGCCAGTTGTTTCTGCAACCACAGTATACAACGACCCCTGATACCTTACGATTTGACCAGGCTTATAAGTAACTGTTGGATCTAAATCTCCTTCAAAGTTAGCATCAGTATCAGTAGGAGAATTTAAAATATCAGAAAACTGCTGAGAGTCAACTATCTTCTTTAACTTTAATCTGTATAAATGCGGATACCATGTCATTGAAAAGCCACTAGATTCTCTAGCTACGTCTTCTACAACATAATATCGAGGTAGACTTACATCAAAATCATTTAATGCAAATTCGTCTCTAAGATGAGGCAATTCAACAACATCCCCGCTAATAGGTTTTCTTCCTATGGTCTTTATAAAATCGTTAATGTGTATTGACATGAATAATGTATCATTATCAATGAATAATCCAAATTGACTTAAATTAAAATCTAAGTTTTGTACGTTGTAAACGCCTCTTATTCTATAGATACTTGAATCGTATTTTCTATCACGATTTTCAAGTAACAGTAAATCTTGAATATTTGCAACCCCTACGTTTGCATAATGCGGCTGATCAGCAGTAGCATCCTCAACTGGGGTATTTTTTGGACCTAAGTATTTGTGCAAGTAAAGGTCAGTTCCGCCAATCTGAAACATCTCAGAAATTGAGCGATCAATAAATTTATAATCTTGTCCTTTTTCAGGACGATAAAGGCTTAGTCGAGGCATAGTACAATATTTAGCGATAAATATATACGGAGATACCATTTATGTTAACTGCTAGTTCATCCAAAGAAGAACGTCAAAACGTCTATAATTATTGCCGCGCTATGCTAGGCGACGGTATGATTGACGTTGAACTTGATCCTATACACTACGATACTGCACTAAATCGTGCATTAACAAGATTTAGACAGCGTAGTCCAAACGCTGTAGAAGAAAGTTATTTTTTCTTAGAACTAAAACAAGATCAAAATAGCTATAAATTGCCTGATGAAATTGTTGAAGTCCGACAGCTTTTTAGGAGATCCGTGGGATCACGTAGCGGCATGGGTAGCGGCGGTACCTTGTTTGAGCCGTTTAACTTAGCCTATACAAATACCTATCTTTTAAACGGAACTATGTTGGGTGGTATAGCAACATATGAATTATTTGCACAGTATCAAGAGCTTGTTGGTAGGATGTTTGGTAGCTATATTGAATACACTTGGAATCCTACTACTAAAATTCTAACTATTTTACAACGCCCTTTCATGGAGGGTGAAATGATTCTTTGCAGAACATATAATTATAAACCAGATTTTGTGATTATAAATGATTTGTATGCTAAACAATGGATACTTGATTATACTCTAGCAAACTGTAAACTTATTCTTGGCGAAGCACGTAGTAAGTTTTCAAGTATTTCTGGACCAACAGGTGGCGGCAATCTTAATGGTGCTGATTTAAAATCAGCAGGTAAAGAAGAGTTAGAAAAACTAGATAAAGAATTAGAAACATTTATATCCGGCGGTACAGGTTATACATTTATTATTGGTTAACATGAAAATTTACGAAATTATCACTGAAGCAAAAGTAAAACAGGCTAAAATGACCAAGCGTCAAAATCAACCTACTCGAGGTGTTCATACTTTTGGGGATGCTGAACGGGCTAACAGTGACTATGTTCAATTTCGTGTGGGCATGGCATTGGCTAGTACTGACGGAAAAACTAAACCTAATATAGATGCTAAAAGTTGGATTGGTAAACGTAAAGCCGCATTTCCCTATACAAAAGAAGAAGCAGACATGCTCAAGATGGCCTACAAAGCCGCTGGCGCCGACTATCAAGATGTTAATGACGGCGATATGAATAGTAAAGAATTAAACACTACAAATAAAGTAAGCCCTGTCGCTAAACCAAAACGCAACAAATACGGAGTCTAATTTGTTGACAAGTTAAACAAAATATAATAAATTATAGTGCTAGGAGGCACTATGATTGTTGGATTTGTTGGTTTCATTGGTTCAGGTAAAGACACTGCTGCGGACTATCTAGTTAATTTTCACGGATTTAGAAGAGACAGTTTTGCATCAACATTAAAAGATGCAGTAGCTTGTATTTTTGGCTGGGATAGGACTCTGCTAGAAGGGCGCACTAAAGAAAGCAGAGAATGGCGTGAGCAAGAAGATGCTTGGTGGTCAACTCGTTTAGATATGAAAATAACTCCTAGATGGATATTGCAAAACTGGGGTACAGAAGTTTGTCGTAACGGATTCCATTCAGATATTTGGATTGCAAGCTTAGAAAATAAGATCCGCAAAACTCAAGATAATATTGTTATTACAGATGTTCGCTTTCCTAACGAAATAACTGCAATTAAAAATGCAGGCGGAAAAGTGTTTAGAATTAAAAGAGGTCCGGACCCTGATTGGTTTGAGGATGCTATAAACTATAATCAAGGACCTACAAACATGCGCTGGGCACTAAGTAAAATGCATTTATCTCAATTACAAGTGCATGCCAGCGAAAGTAGTTGGATTGGGAATAAAAATATAAGTGTAGAAATTGATAACAACGGTACTATTGATGACCTATTCCAACAACTTAAAAATCAGGTACAAGATCACCCTGCCGCCACTTAATGCCTTCTTTGTGTAAAATTCTTTGACAATTAGCACATACTGTTTTTAAGTTTGAAAATTTAGTGTTGTTAGCATCGCCATCTACATGAAAAACATTAAACTGTTCTAAGTGTTTAGATTTAAAGCCGCATTTTTCACAGAAGTCTTTTTGCCTATAACCGTCTCTATACCACTTAGGAGATCCTTTGGCTACCCCATTATATCGAATACACACATCGCATTTTTTGCGATAGAATATCCTATCATTTTTTTTATAATTTATTGCTGCGGGTCTTTGACCGCAAATACATAAAGGTCGATGCATATTATTATTTATTGCCCTTTTTGGTGCCTTTTCTCGTTGAATATCCTATATCTTTTTTACCAAATGCGGTAAATAAATGTAGATTACCATTAGGAGAATACAATGGCCTTAAGCTCACCCGGCGTACAAGTAACAGTTATCGATGAAAGTTTTTATACTCCTGCAGAACCAGGAACTACACCACTAGTTGTAGTTGCTAGTGCCGAAAATAAAAAGAACGGCGCAGGAACAGGAACTGCACCTGGAACACTAAAAGCAAATGCAGGAAAAGTTTATACAATTACAAGCCAAAAAGATTTAGTTGACAACTTTGGAGATCCTGTATTTAAGACAGACTCTAACAACAACCCAATTCATGCTGGCGAACAAAACGAATACGGATTACAAGCTGCATACAGCCTGTTAGGCGTAAGCAATCGTGCATTTGTAGTACGTGCAGATATTGATTTGAATCAATTAGATGCAAGTGCAGATGCACCAGCTGGTGAACCAGTTAATGGAACTTATTGGTTTGACACTGCTAGCAGTCTATTCGGTATATTCCAATGGAATGGTGCAGCATCAACAACACCGGGCGGACAAAAATTTGAAAATAAAGTACCTCTTGTTATTACAGATCCTACAAAAGTAAGTTCTTTAGGCTATCCTGTCACTAGCATTGGTAAAATTGGTGATTATGCTATAGTAGCTACTACTAATGAAAACAAATTATATTACAGAGAAAGAACAGGAGCCTGGGTACAAGTAGGGGATGCGGAATGGTTCCAAGGCTGGCCAGTAGTAACAGGTAGTAAATCAATTGCAGTAGACGAAGAATTAACTTCAGGACATAGTTTAATTATTAACGGTACTGAAGTTGTTGTTCCTAATATCCCTGATAATACTATTGGAGGATTAGCAGACGCAATTAATAATGAAGAAATTACAGGCATTACCGCAGCCGTAATAGGCAATAAATTAGAAATTTATTGCAACGGACAAATTGGCGATGATATTGTCGAAGATGATGTATCAAACGCTGTAATTATAGAAATTGGAGAAGGTAATTTAATAGCATCTTCTGCAGCAGCTAGCGACATAGGAATTGCAGCTGACACATACTATGCTCCTAGATTCGTAATTGGACCACATACATCAGTACCAACATTCAAGGCAACTGATTTAGCACCAAGACCAACAGGTTCTGTATGGTTAAAGACTACTGACCCTAATCTAGGTTCTAAGTGGAGAGTTAAAAAATACAACAGTACTTCAAAACTTTGGGAAACTATTGATTCCCCACTGTACACCTCTAATACTTCTGCACTAAAAGGTCTAGATCCAACTGGCGGCGGACAAAATCTAGCAGTAGGAACATTATATGTAAGACCAAACTGGACAGAAGCTGACGGTACTGATGCAACACCAAGACTTGGTAATTTTAAAATTTATCGTCGTAGAGCTACAGGCGCAACAACTATTACTACAGACATTATTACAGGATCAACTTGGCCAGAAATTGAAGATGCTTACAGTTTTATATTAGCAGAAAGTCTTAAAGGCCAAGTTGCACTAGACACTGGCAAGATCCTTGAGTATGTTCCAACAGGAACAGCCGCAGAAGATGCAAATACCTTCGCCGGTATAATTAATGATGCAGGATTTACAAATATTGTAGCAGAAGTTACTGCACAAAATAGAGTGGTAATTAAACATACACTTGGCGGAGAAATTAGACTTTTAGATGGCCTAGGAACTCCGTTAAATGCAGCCGGACTAACAGCTTATAATCCTTCAACAGGCACTGGAACTTTAAATTTATATACATTAACAGAAGATCCAGATTATGAATTTGTAGCTTCTTTATGGGAACCTCTAGTATACACTGCTAGCGACTCTGAGCCAACAAGCTTAGCCGAAGACGGTCTGTTATGGTACAGTAGCGTCGTTGACGAAGTTGATCTAATGGTACACGACGGCGATACTTGGGTAGGATATAGAAATTATCTTCCTGATACAGATGCTGACGGTCCTATTGTTGCTGCAACAGAGCCTACTTCACAATCTGATGGCGTAACTGCGTTAAAAGACGGTGATATTTGGATTGACACCAGTGATATTGAAAATTATCCAGTAATCTACAAGTACAATGGAACCACTCTTGCATGGGACTTAGTAGATAAAACAGATCAAAGTACAGAGAATGGTATTTTATTTGCTGATGCACGTTACAATGTGTCAGGAGCATCAAGTGACGAACCAGGTACTATCACAGACATGCTGTTAAATGATTACTTAGATCCAGATGCACCTGATCCAGCACTATATCCTAAAGGAATGTTGCTATGGAATCTACGTCGATCAGGGTTTAATGTAAAACGTTTTGTAAGAAATAGTGTTGATATTACTGACGAAAACATTCGCTTTGGTGACGAAAGTATGGCAGCATATTATCCACACCGCTGGGTTACAGAATCCGGAAATCAAGAAAACGGTGCTGGTACATTTGGTCGCAAAGCACAGCGCAAAGTAATTGTACAGGCAATGCAGGCTTTAGTTAATTCTAATCAAGATATTCGCGATGAAGAAAGACTAGTGTTTAACTTACTAGCTGCACCTGGATATCCAGAACTAATTGGAGAACTAAACAGTCTTAACACAGATAGAGGCCTAACTGCATTTGTAGTTGGCGACAGTCCAGCAAGACTACCTGCTACTGGAACAGATTTATCTAATTGGGGACAGAATAAAGAACTAGCTGTTGAAGATAACGATCTTGGCCTAGTTAGTTTTGATGAATACCTAGGAGTATTTTATCCATGGGGATTCACAAGTGACAACTTTGGTAACAATGTTGTAATTCCACCAAGTCACATGATTTTAAGAACTATTGCATTAAACGATCAAGTTGCTTATCCTTGGTTTGCTCCTGCTGGTACACGTAGAGGCGGAATTACTAATGCAACTGCTGTTGGGTACATTGACGGTGAAGGAGAATTCCGTTCTGTTGCACTCAATGAAGGCGTAAGAGATACTATGGCTAGCATCAAAGTTAATCCAATTACTTTCTTAACAGGTAGCGGACTAGTTAACTTTGGACAATATACTCGTGCAAGAAATGCTAGTGCATTGGATCGTATTAACGTAGCTCGTCTAGTAGTTTACCTACGCAGACAGTTAAATGCTCTTGCTAAACCTTATATCTTTGAACCAAATGATAAGATTACAAGAGATGAAATTAAAGCAGCAGTAGAAAGTTTACTGTTAGAGCTAGTAGGTCAGCGAGCACTTTACGATTATCTAGTAGTTTGTGATGAGTCAAACAATACACCAAGTAGAATTGATCGTAACGAACTTTACGTTGATATTGCTATTGAACCAGTTAAAGCAGTGGAATTTATCTATATCCCACTACGCTTAAAGAACACTGGTGAAATTGCGAGTTTAGGCTAAGCTAAATATATAAGATAGGAGCAACGAATGGCTATTTCAACCTTAAACAAATTTACAGTTCCATTAGCTAGCAATCAGAGCAGCAGCTCACAAGGCATGCTGATGCCTAAACTAAAATATCGCTTTAGAGTTAGTTTAGAAAATTTTGGAATTTCAACTCCAACTACTGATTTAACTAAGCAAGTTAAAGATGTTACAAGACCAACTGTAGCATTTGAAAAAATTACACTAGATATGTACAACTCAAGAGCATATCTAGCTGGTAAACATTCATGGACAGCAATAACAATTAACCTACGAGATGATGTTACTGGATCAGTAGCAAAATTAGTAGGAGAGCAGTTACAGAAACAGTTTGATTTTTATGAGCAAAGTTCAGCAGCTAGTGGCGTTGATTATAAATTTACAACTAGAATTGAAGTATTAGACGGTGGTAACGGAGCAAATGTTCCAACAGTGCTTGAGACCTGGGAATGTTACGGCTGCTACATTGAGAACGCTAACTACGGTAACTTAGCATACTCAGAAAATGCAGAAGCAACAATTCAATTATCAATCGTCTATGATAATGCACAGCAAACACCACAAGGAACTGGTATTGGTTCTGTAGTAGGAAGAACTGTAAGCACTTTAGTTACAGGCGCTGGAAAGTAATAAGGAAAGGTCGCAAAAGCGGCCTTTTTTTACGACCATTTATTATATACGCAGTTAATGTTCAATAAATAATATTATGGCAAACAAAGCACTGCGACAATTTATATCCGGAGTAACTAACCCAAAGGGGTATGTTGCTGATTTTAGACATGCAGCTAGAACCTTCACGGATGATACCTTTAGGCTCGCTCCTAAATTAAAGTTTAATTTTCACGTGGCGTTTTTTATTAACCCCTACGCTTTAAAAACTTTAAATTTAAGAGAACGACATAGATACGAAATTAATGTATTAGTTAAAAAAGCAGATCTTCCTAAATTTAGCATTCCGCTTGAAACAGCGAATCAATATAATAGAAAAAAATTAATACAAACTAAAATTGATTACCTGCCGCTGAATATTTCATTTCACGATGATAACTTGAATATAGTATCAACCATGTGGAAAAATTATTATAGCTACTATTATGCAGATCATAACACTGCACAATTAGATGACGGTGTTAGTACCTACATGAGAAGCGCAACACTAAATTCAAACTATAGTTCAAGATATAGATACGGGTTAGATAATAATTCTTCTATACCTTTCTTTGATAAAATTATATTATATCAAATGGGCAGAAAAACTTATCAAAGTTATACATTAATGCGTCCGATGATTTCTGCATGGAATCATGATACTGTAGATTTTGGACAAAGCGGTGCAGTCGAAAATTCAATGACTATTAATTATGAAGGCGTACACTACAAAGAAGGTGTAGTCTATAGAGGAGATCCAGTAGGATTTGCAGTTGATCATTATGATACCACACCTAGTCCTATTACACTAGCCGGTGGAGGTACAAGAACCTTATTTGGTCCTGCAGGTGTGCTAGCAGGAGCATCTAGTGTATTTGGTGATCTTTACGCTGCAAGTCAAGGTCAAAGTGTAAATCTATTTGCTACAGCGATCAATGCTGTAAATACCTACAACAACACTTCACAACTAAGTGGTAGGGGTGTTAATGAGGAATTGACTAGAACTCTAATAACAGGCGTAACAGCCCTTGGAACGAACAGAGGCGCAGTAGGAACACAGGGTGTAAGCGGAACTAGAAATATTCAATTTCCTGTAAACGATGCAACTAATAACACTCCGGGTATACTTAGAAATATAACGGGTAGATAACATGGCTAACTTTCCTACAAGTAATACTGATTCTTCAACTGAAGTCAAACAATTTTTTGACAAATATTTTAGACATCAAATTACCTTTCCAACAAACCAAGTAGATGCAGTTATCGGATTCTTTATGAAACGAGGATTCGAAGAAGAATCTGCAAAGAGTACTGCAATTATTTTATTAAATCAAGCAAAATTAGATAGCGTTAATGTTTTTGAACTATTAGACACTCTAAAGGGTTACACTGAAGTGCAATTAAGTCAGATTGTAACTGAAGTTGTAAATGCTTACAGAGAAAAAACTAGTTTATTAGGTTATAAAATATTCGAAGAAACAGAAACGCTTGATTCTAGAAACATAAGACAATGAGATTTGCAAGAGGCAAGTTCATACCTTCTAACCCAGAAAAGTATATAGGACATAAACAACCAACCTATAGATCAAGTTGGGAATGGACTTTTATGAGATTTTGCGACAACAACGAAGCCATTCAAAAATGGGCATGTGAAGCAATTAGTATCCCTTACAGAGATCCCTTAACCGGTAGACAAACTATATACGTTCCGGATTTTTTTATACAATATGTAGATAAAAACGGAAAAATGAATGTAGACCTCTTAGAAATTAAACCAGAAAATCAAACGATACTTGAAAAAGTAGGAAAGAATAAAGTAAATCAAGCTCAGTTTATAAAGAACAAAGCCAAATGGGAAGCAGCATACGCATGGTGCAAAAAACAAGGGATACGCTTTCGAGTTATCACAGAAAGAGAACTGTTTTATAACGGAAGATAAGTATTGATATGACAAAAAAGTTAGAAGAAATATTAAACTTGCCCGAAAGCAAAAAAATCATTAAAAAAGACGAGGATGCTGCTGTACAGCCCGACGTGGTTCCTGCTCTATTAAGAGACATTGAAGACTTCGATAAAATTAGTGCAGCATTACCTCAGGTTAAAGGATTAGGTGATTTATCTGATACAGAGTTTGATGATTTGGCTAAACGAGCAACTGATGCATATGACGATCTAATGGACTTAGGTATGAATGTTGAAGCTAGATATAGTGGAAGAATTTTTGAAGTTGCGGGCACTATGCTTAAAAATGCAATTGATGCTAAATCTGCAAAGATTGATAAAAAGCTAAAAATGATCGAATTGCAAATTAAAAAGCAAAAAGTTGATCAAGATAACAGCGGTGATCGCGAAGGGATTAATCTTCCCACTAATACTTACATTGTGTCAGACCGTAACAGCCTATTAGAAAAATTGAAGAATATGAAATAAATACACTATAGGATTTGTTATGAAAAATTTTAAAGAATATATCACTGAAAGCACAAAGGTTTACCCTTTTAAAGTTAAGATTGCAGGAGACATTCCTGAAAACTTTGAAAAAAACATGAAGTCTGCGCTATCAAAATTCAGCGTAGAAAGCATGAGTAAAGGTAAACGTACACCAATACAATCTACACCTTTAGATTTTCCTAATTTAAAGGATACTGAAGTTACAATTTATGAAATCAATCTAAAATATCCAGTTACTAGCTACGGTTTAGCTGAATATATTTCTCATAACTTAGGCATTGTATCTGAAAAAGTAAGAGTTAGAAATCCTGCCGAACAAGCAGAAATAGATAAACAACAGGAACATTTATTAGATTCATTCAGCACAGATCCAAAAGGCTCATTATTAATGCAAGACTATGACACTGAGGATAATCAAAAAACTGTAGGCGATAAACGAATCAGTGAATTTATGAAAGAATTATCGGCAGTTAGAGGCAAACATTCTGGTATTAACTATACCGGAGTAAATGATCAAATACTTGCTGACGGTGCACCAAAAGAAAAAGAGCCACCAACAACTGAAGATACCGGTAAGACTAGCCCTGTTGGGTCTCGTCAAAATAAAATACCAGACCCACGTAAAGGAAAAAAATAAAATGAATTGGCAAGATTTATATAAAAGAATTGCATTCTTAGATCAAGAAATCACCGAGGCAAAAGACAAAGGTGATATGGACAAAGACGGCGAAAATGAGCCTGATGACAAAGAATATCGTGACAACAAAGATGCAGCAATTAAAAAGGCGACCGGTGATAAAGAAGTAGACGAATCACTAGACGAATGTGGCCCAATGGGCAGTACTGGTTCACAACCAGACAACGTTAGTATGAATGTTAGTTTAAACGGATCAGGCGCTGGCGGAATCCGAGATCTTATGGATGTTCTCCGAAGCATTGAAAAAGGAAATCACGATCACGATCACGATCAAGATTCCGACATGGACAAAATTGCATTAAAATTAAACAGTGAAAATGAAGAATTTGACAATGAGCCTAAACCAGAATATAAAGACATAAAATACATGACTAAAGATATTTCCGGCGGACTGAACAAAGAACACGGACAATACAAAAAAGAGTATCCTGGCGATAATCCAATGGCAGTCAAACAATTAGAAAATAAACTAGGCGCAATGTACGAAGCATATAAAAGTAGATAATAATATTTGACACAAAGTCATTCAAAAGCGGGTTATGCCCGCTTTTTTTATCTTAAATACAGTTATGGCAAGCAAAAGTTTAGATGGTGTTTTAACCAAAAAAGCACACACAAAAGAATCATTCACAGAACAACAACTTGAAGATTTGTTGATGTGTGCCAATGCTGATTCTGGTTACCACTATTTTTGTAAAAACTTTTTTTATATTCAGCATCCTGTAAGAGGAAAGATGCTGTTTGAACCTTTTGAATTTCAAAATAGATTATTAGATGCATACCACGGACATAGATTCAATATCAATATGTTACCTAGACAGATGGGCAAAACTACCTGTGCTGCTGGATACTTATTGTGGTATGCAATGTTTCACCCGGACCAGACTATACTAATCTCTGCACACAAATATACAGGCTCGCAGGAAATTATGCAACGTGTGCGTTATGCTTATGAACTGTGTCCGGACCATATTCGCTGCGGTGTTATTAACTACAACAAAGGTAGTATAGAATTTGACAACGGTAGTCGTATAGTTAGTACTACAACTACTGGCAACACTGGCCGTGGTATGAGTATATCATTACTCTACTGTGACGAGTTTGCATTTGTGCCTCCTAACATTGCCGACGAATTCTGGACTTCAATATCTCCGACACTGGCAACTGGCGGTAAGGCAATTATTACTAGTACACCTAACAGCGACGAAGATACTTTTGCCAATATCTGGAAAGAAGCGAACAAAAAATTTGACGAATACGGTAACGAGCAACTGATTGGCATTAATGGGTTTTTTCCTTTTACTTGTCATTGGAACGAACATCCAGATAGAGATGATGCATGGGCAACACAAGAACGTAATCGTATTGGAGAAGAACGATTCCGACGAGAGTATAACTGCGAATTCTTAGTATACGACGAAACTTTAATTAACAGTATTTGTCTTGCTGGTCTTGAAGGGAAAGATCCGAGTCTAAGGATGGGACAAACAAGGTGGTATAAAACACCTACAAAAGATGGTATCTATGCAATCGCACTCGACCCAGCATTAGGCACCGGCGGCAACTATGCTGCTATACAAGTATTTGAACTCCCAAAATTTGAACAAATTGCCGAATGGCAGCACAACATAACTCCAGTCCAGGGGCAAATTAGAATTTTAAGAGACATCTTAAAGTATATTCTAGATTGCATAGGGGAAGAAAATTCAGGAAATATCTATTGGAGTGTTGAAAATAATACAGTAGGTGAAGCAGCGTTAGTGTGTATTAAAGACGTAGGTGAAGAAAATATACCTGGGTTATTTATAGCAGAGCCTATACGTAAAGGACATGTACGTAAGTTTCGCAAGGGATTTAATACAACACATAAGAGTAAAATATCTGCTAGTGCTAGACTAAAATACCTAATAGAATCAGGTAAAATGAAGATATACAGCAAACCTTTAATATCTGAATTAAAAGCATTTATTGCACAGGGTATAAGTTTTAAAGCAAAAGTTGGTGAAACAGATGACTTAGTTAGTGCCCTATTACTTATAGTACGTATGAGCCAAGTACTGTCTGATTGGGATTCAAGAGTATTTGAAAATTTCAGTAGCAACGACCTCAACGATGATGAGCAATTTGAGCCGCCAATGCCGATCTACATTTCATCATTTCTAGGATAAATATCATTATGGAACGAAATCTTGACGAAATTGCTAAGAGTCTGTTTGATCAAATTAGATCACAGATTCCTAAAATAAAAATGGAAGATGCTCAGGGAAATGCTACAATTAAACCTGAGCAAGCCCGTTTTTTTGAGTTTAACTATGTAGTAAATGGTGCTGTTTTTGGACTAGTAAACATTGATGTTTCTTCTGAGGATGGAGTTGTTGTAATTTACCCTAATGATATTACACAAGGACAAAAAAACTTCAATAAGAAAAAATGGTTTAACTTTCTAAAAGAAATACGAGAATGTGCAAGACAGCATTTGTTAGACTTTAATGTTAGAGATATTAGCAAACAATCATTAGATAAAAGAGATAAAGAATATATGTCCAGTCAAAAGGAAACAAACATGAGTGAAAGTAAATTGTTCGGCACCAGCAAAACTAGTTACCAAGATTTAGGTAACAGCACAATTATTGTTAGGCACAGTGCTCCAGTAAACTATAATCATCCTGCGGGAAGAACACAAAGAATTGAAAGCATTTATATTGAAAATGTACAAGGTGAAAGATTTAAGTATCCCTTAAGACACCTTAACGGCGCACGAGCACTAGCACAACATATTGGCGAAGGCGGCACCCCTTATGATTCAATTGGCCGCTATGTGATTGGACTATCTGAAGAATTATCAAAGTTACGATTCTTTAAAAATTACGTTGATCGTAGCCCAACAATTTCTGAGTCTATGAGCACCGTACATACAAAAGTAATTGAAAGAATTGATCAAATTAAAAAAGAAATTCATCATTTGCAGAACAATAGTTACTATCAAACATTCTCTGAATCATTTACTGAAAATAACGATTCAGACGTTCCTGAAGAAATTATGAATGATTGGATTGATAGATTAACTATTAAAACATTTAACGAAGAATTAAAAACTGTATTTCCTTACATCTATAAACTTGTTGACGAATCAGAAATACCAGTTAAAGAACTTGATATCAGTGAGATTATCGACAATGACGATGAATTAGAGTACGAAGGAATTGACCACAGCGAAGCACCAGAATTAGAAAGTTATATTAGCTACATTAATTCTATACAAACAGAAGAAGAAGAAAAAGATACACAAGAAGCTCCTCCTGAGATTCCTGCAGGAATAACCCCAGACGCTGCTCAAATAATAGTTGATCAGTTGAATCAAGGTGTTGGCATTACTGATATTCTTAAAGGAGAATCTTCAGGGATTCCTGAAGAGGCATTAGAAGGTTTAAGAAGTATGGTAGCAGACATGGCTATTGATATGGAACTACTAGATGAAAAAGAAGTAAACGATATTAGCGAAAAAGTAGCAGATATATTATATCAAAGTGCTCAAGAACCAGCACCAGCACCTGAACCTGCAGCAGCGCCTGCACCTGATCCGGCAGCAGCACCAGCACCTGAACCTGCAGCAGCGCCTGCACCTGATCCGGCAGCAGCAGTACCACCTAGTCTACCAATGACACCAGGAGTAGCAATGGCAGAAAATTTAAAACGCTTGATCGAAAAGGCTAGACTGGCTGGCGCAACACCTAGCACAATAATTAATTTTGGCGGAACTGATTTATCTTTAGGTGAAGCAATTACCAAAGCCGGATTTCAAATTGAAAGTTTCTTTGATCAAGATGACCAACACAATAATGAGTCAGAGTTAATTGAATTTATTAAAAGTATGTTTGATGCAGAAACAGGTAAATTTCCTAAAGGTGAAACAGGTGTGTTAATAGCCTGTGAGAAAAAATTTGGTGAAGGTGCTGTTTCAAAAGCAAAGAATGTTGTTAACGAACTAGAGTCTAGAGCAGATCTTAGAAGAATTCGTGAATTATCCGGACTTTCAAATCAAGAAGAAGGATTCGGAGATGAACTAGCTTACAAAGCAGGCAACGTAGTTGGAAAAGTTCAAAAAGGAGTAAAAGACACAGTCGGTAATATTCGTCAAGGTGTATCAGATTTAGCCTCCAATTTTAAATCAGGGCAGCAGGCAGGACAAGGAGTAAGTGGTCAGTCTGGTCAACCAGATAACAGTAGGCTTGGACAGACTCCACCTGGTCAAGACAGTAGCAAAATGACGCAACCGCCAGGCCCTGGGGATATTACAGGCCCTAGGGATATGAAACCTAAAATGGGACAAGGCGGTCTCCCCCAACCTAAACCACAAAGTGGAAATTTTGCACAATCTGTTCAGCCTAAAATGGGACAAGGTGCTCAAACTCAAAAAGAAGACCTACTTGATAAACTTCGAAAAATGGCAGGAATAAATTAAAAACGGCGAAAAAAGTCTGTTATTTCTCTTGCAAGACTAAATAAAAACGCATACAATAACATGTATGCGTTTTTTGTTTGATAGGTGTCAAACAAACTAAAGGCAAATATAGGCTAACAATAGGAGATAACCATGGCAACTTTAGCTGAAATCAGAGCAAAATTAAAAGAACAAGAATCCCGCGGTAGCGGCGACAACAAAACCGGAGGCGATAATTCAATTTATCCATTCTGGAATCTCAAAGAAGGTCAAGAAGCAACAGTACGCTTTTTACCCGATGGCAACACAGATAACACATTCTTCTGGGTAGAACGTGCAATGATCAAACTTCCCTTTGCTGGAATCAAGGGAGATGCAGAAAGCAAAAATGTCATTGTACAAGTTCCATGCATGGAAATGTACGGACCAGGAAATGTATGTCCTATTCTTTCAGAAGTGCGTCCTTGGTTTAAGGATCCTAATCTTGAGGATATGGGGCGTAAGTATTGGAAGAAAAAATCTTATATTTTCCAGGGCTTTGTAGTTGACGATCCAATGAAAGAAGAAAAGCCAGAAAATCCAATTCGTAGATTTATCATTGGTCCACAGATCTTCCAACTTATTCGTGCGGCATTGATGGATCCAGACATGGACGACTTGCCAACTGACTACGTAAACGGAGTAGACTTCCGTATTGCTAAAACCAGTAAAGGTGGCTATGCTGACTACTCAACTAGTAAGTGGGCTCGTCGTGAACGACCACTAGAAGAAGCAGAATCAGCTGCTGTTCAAGCACACGGGCTATTTAATCTTAATGATTACTTGCCTAAGAAGCCAACCGATGTTGAGCTAAAAGTAATCAAAGAAATGTTTGAAGCAAGTGTTGATGGCGAAGCATTTGACATGGAACGTTGGGGACAATATTACCGTCCAGCGGGTGTGAGCTCTAATACCGGCGATCCTAACACAGCTAAATCAGCAGCACCTAGTACTCCTCAAACTAGTCCGGACTTAGAAGATGATTTTGAAGCACCAGCAGCAAAATCTCCTAAGAAAGAAGAATCTACAACTACTTCTAGTACTAAAGCAGAAGACATTCTTGCAATGATTCGCAGCCGTCAAAAGTAATACGCATAAATAGGATACGGATTTATTCGTATCCTATTTTTTATTATGACTATGGACTGGAAACTAATTGAAAAAGCGCAATGGAAATTGCGACAACACCCTTTAACAGCAAGACAAAGTATAGGTTGTCTAGACGATCTAAAAGTCTTTATGGAAAATCATGTCTACGCTGTTTGGGATTTTATGTGTCTTACTAAACAACTACAGCATCATCTTGCGCCTAGCGGTAGCCCGTGGGTTCCAAAATACTCTGCAGAATCTCGTCGATGGGTAAATGAAATTATCCTTGGAGAAGAAAGCGATATAACAGTTGACGGTGTAAAACACCTAAGCCATTTTGAAAGCTATATTGTAGCCATGGAAGAAATTGGCATGGACACTACTTGGATTAAACAATGGCCGAATCTGGTTGCCGAAGTTGGTTGGGAGGAAGCACTTAATCATCCAAGCGTACCTGAGCCTGCAAAATTCTTTATGTCAGAGACTAAAAGTTTTGTAGACAGTGATAAACCTTGGATTATTTGCTCTGCATTAGCATTAGGTAGAGAAGATCTTTTACCTGAACAATTCCAATCTGTGTTAAATCAATTAGAAGTTATGGAAATACCTAGTCCAACTTTCCGTTGGTATCTAGCAAGACATGTCGAAATTGATGGCAATGAGCACGGTCCAGCAGCTAGAAGATTACTAGTAGAACTTTGTGCCGGAGACCCTGAGCGCGAAGTTGAAGCAACAGAAGCAGCGTTACGGGCAATTAAAGCTCGAATGAAATATTGGGATATGATTATTCAACGAAATTATCTAACGTAATGGCAAATGTAATTTTTTATAGTCAACTTGGCTATCGTCCTTTTATTTGGCGACCAGTAGCTTGTTATATTCTTGCCAGATGGTTAGAAGAACATGGTTATACTTGTCAAGTAATTGAGTTCACTCACTTGTTCTCGCCTGACGAACTAATAGAACATACAAAAATGTTCATTGACAAAGATACAATGTTAATTGGCGTGAGTAGTACAATGTGGGCGACATGGAATGCCGATCTTGGACAACAAAGTCGAGTTGAAAGTATACCAGAAAATATCAAAATTGCAATTACAGAATTAAAAAAAGAATTTCCGAATATAAAAACACAGTTAGGTGGTCCTAGAGCTCATGATCATATTGTAGGCGTAGATTTATTTGACTTTGCTACTACTGATGCGTACGGCGAAGACGGTCTACTAAAGTTGATGGATGAACTTAGCAAACAAACTGGTATAACAAAAATTAATCGCAAAAAGTTTGATATCAGTAGTCACAGATTTGTTTATAAAGAACATGACTGTATTCTACCTGGGGAAACTTTGCCAATTGAGTGGGGAAGAGGTTGTATATTTCAATGTCCCTTTTGTCGCAGTCCTAATTTAGGTAAACGTCCCGGAGCAGACGAAAAAGATATTAGTCTTATGGTCGATGAATTCACAGAAATGTATGAACGATTCGGAACGACGAACTATTATTTTATTGATGAAACATTCAATGCAAATAATGATAGAATTGAACGATTAGGCGAAGTATATCAAAAGTTACCTTTTAAATTAGAATTTTTAGCATACAACAGAGCAGACTTACTAGATGCACACCCGTGGACGCAAGATGTTTTACACGAGTGTGGTCAACGAGGTGCATTATTTGGAATAGAAACTTTTCATCCGGACGGTGCAAAATTAGTTAAAAAGCCGTGGAGTTCTAAAAGAGGTAAAGACTTTCTGTTACACTTACAAGATAAATGGCCGAACACACACATAGACGTAAGCTTGATTGCCGGATTACCAAATGTTCCAAAAGAATATTTGTATGAAACTGCCGACTGGTTATTAACTACAAAGTTAGGATTCTTTTGGTTCATGACATTACAGATGGTAGAAAATGAAAAACAAGGAGTATGGGAATTAAGCGCAGAAAAACAAGGAATAACCTGGCCAAGCAAGAAATACCCACTGTATTGGGAATGGGGAGATATGAGTTTTATTAAAGCTTATAACTTAGCCAGCGAATTAAACCGTTATGTAAAAACACAATCACGATGGGCTATGTGGGGACTAGGTCCTTTAAAAACTATTGGCTTAGATTTAATGAATTGTGTAAACAAAAGCAGTGCTGAAATTTTTGCACAAACAGGCGATATGTACGATCATGAAGATAGACTTTTTGAGATGTACAAAGAAAAACTTAAAAAAATTGCAGGCAGATAATCAATTATTTTGACATTAGTTGATTATTAATATATTATTACTTTTAAATAGGGACAAACATTATGACAAAGGCATTCGATTTATCAAAATTTCGTAAAAGCATTACTAAATCTATTGACGGTATATCCGTTGGATTTCAAGATCCTACAGATTGGATCAGCACTAACAACTATGCACTCAACTATCTTATCAGCGGAGACTTTAGCAAAGGTATTCCGATGGGGAAAGTTACAGTGTTTGCTGGAGAATCAGGCGCAGGTAAAAGTTTTATCTGTTCAGGGAATCTCGTAAAAAATGCACAAGAACAAGGTATCTATGTCATTCTAATTGACACAGAAAATGCATTAGATGAAGCATGGCTACATGCACTAGGCGTTGATACTAGCGAAGACAAATTACTTAAATTAAACATGGCAATGATCGACGATGTTGCTAAGATGATTTCTGAATTTGTTAAAGAATACAAAAATTTACCAGAAGAAAACAGACCCAAAGTCCTATTTGTATTAGACAGCCTTGGTATGTTACTCACACCTACAGATGTTAATCAATTTGACGCTGGCGACCTTAAAGGTGATATGGGTCGTAAACCTAAAGCACTTACAGCACTGGTTCGTAATTGTGTAAACATGTTTGGAAGTTTAAACATTGGATTGGTTTGTACAAATCACACATATGCAAGTCAGGACATGTTTGATCCTGATGACAAGATCTCAGGCGGACAAGGATTCATTTATGCAAGTAGTATCGTAGTTGCCATGAAGAAATTAAAATTAAAAGAAGACGAAGATGGCAACAAGATTAGCGAAGTGAAAGGTATTCGTGCTGCATGTAAGATCATGAAGACACGCTACGCTAAACCTTTTGAAAGTGTACAAGTTAAAATTCCTTATGAAACTGGTATGAATCCTTATAGTGGATTAGTTGATTTGTTTGAAGGAAAATCATTGTTACTAAAAGACGGTAATCGACTAGCGTTTACTACAAATGACGGTGAAATTGTTAAATATTATCGCAAAGAATGGGAACGTAACGAAGACGGGTGTCTTGATACAGTTATGAAAGAATATAAAATTAACCCACATAGAATAAAAAATAGTGAGATCGTTGAGGAGACTTAATAAATGAATGAAAATCAATTAGCCGACATCTGGATGTTGTTTAAAGAACACATCGATAAAAAACAACAAGAATCAGTAGCAGAGCGTTATATTGATTTGTTAGCTGATTACGGAGTTAGCGACAAAACATTTGAAGCAGCTACGGGAGTCGATGACATTCTTGATCAGGCGATTGAATATTATCTTGATATTAAGGATGAAGATCAAGATGAGGACTGGGAAGACGAAGACAACTATTAATTATGACTTGGTACTCAAAAATATCTAAAGATATATCCTACATACCCGATGCTGTCGAGTATTATAACAACGAGCTTAACGATGCCAGGATAGAAGTAAAAATTTCTGGTAATATTGAAAGAGCTAGTGCAAACATGCCTGGAATTGTAGAACATAGATTTGGTCAGCTTCAAGAAATTGAAGCAATTCTTGAGTATTTAAATATCGAGTTGCGTAGATTAAGAAGTCAACATTTTCGAAAATATCTTGAAAACTATCAACGTGCTCTTACTAGCAGAGATGTTGAAAAATATGTAGAAGGTGAGGCAGATGTAGTTGATTTTGAAAAAATTATCAATGAGTTTGCCTTACTTCGAAATAAATGGCTAGCAATAACTAAAGCTCTTGATCAGAAACAATGGCAGCTTACTAACATAGTAAAACTAAGGGTTGCCGGCATGGAAGATGCTACCTTGTGAATTATTAAACAATTCATCATGCGGAACTTCGTATGGATGGCCCTGGTAAAACAGGGCTTTTTCTTGAGCACTACCGTCGTACCATTCATCTACATTATATTGACACCATGCAACATGTTCGTGCCATACATCTCTATTAACTGGTTCTAACGGATCTCTCCAATTGGCTAATGTACTTTCACATGCTATCCAAGTTGGACACGGGCCTAGACTAATAACTTTTTTACCGTACCAGAATGCTTCTGATGTGATGGCAGAACTATGACTAACAACTAAATCTGCCCATTCAAAATCGCCGTCAAACCCAAACACGCCTTTAAATCCAACACTAGGATTTCCGTAATGTTGTACTCCTTTTTTACCAACCTTGTATCTAATTTTTACATTTACACCCTGTGATTCAAAAAATATTTTTAATTTTTCAGACCATTCTGTGATATCAACTCCTGTAAAAATTCCTTGACTTTTTCTACTTGGAGCGATCAATACGTTTTTAATTTCTTTAACTTTCCAGGGCTGTTTTTCTAATCTAGTAGTATTCCATCGAGAATAGGGAATTGATTTTAATTTAGTTGGGGCAAAAGAATTTATACTCACCCTGACTGCTACTCTACGTTTTGAAACCCAAGATCCAAGATAGGGACGATTGACTGCAATAAATGGATACTTTGCTTTCATCCATTCTCCAATTGATCCTAACGGATTTGCAGGCACTATTAATGGTATACCCGGATCTGCTTTCGATATATCAAAGATATGAATTAGTCGTCCTGTAAAACGCTCCCAACCTTTGATAAAAGGTTCATCAAACTCGTTGACTAATATTTGATATTTTAGTGCCATTTTTCTCTCTTTAATATTTACCGTTAAATGGTCTAATAAAATCTGAACGATTCTTTTCATATCAGCATTTATAGTTAACTGCGTAGATAAATATTACCGTATTTTATAATTTTAAACATATGAAAAGAATTACATTAGCTACAGGAGGGTTTGATCCTCTACATTCCGGCCACATAAAATATCTTGAAGCTGCCTGTGAGTTTGGCGACATGTTAGTAGTTGGCTTAAATTCTGATGCTTGGCTTACTAGAAAAAAAGGTACACCTTTTATGCCTTTTGAAGAAAGACAAGCAGTTGTATCAGGGCTTTTTGCCGTAGATTACACTATAGAGTTTGACGACACTGACGGTAGTGCAAAAGATGCCATCTTAAAACTTAGACAACAATTTCCAGAAGATAAAATTATTTTTGTCAATGGCGGAGATCGAACATTGTCTAATATTCCAGAAATGGATATTATTGACGATAATCTAGAATTTCAATTTGGTGTTGGCGGAGATAATAAAAAAAATTCAAGCAGTTGGATATTACAAGAGTGGAAGTCCCCAAAAACAAAACGTCCATGGGGGTACTATCGAGTTCTTCATGAAAGCGGCCAAGAAGTTAAGGTTAAAGAATTAACAGTTGAGCCTGGACAATCATTAAGTATGCAACGTCATGAAAATAGAGCAGAACATTGGTTTATTATAGAGGGCACTGCTGAAGTATACACTGTAAATAGAAGTTCAGATTATGAATTTTTAGGAGTGTATCATAAGCATCAAAGTTTGCACATAAACACATCTCAATGGCATCAATTATGTAATCCATCAAATGAGCCTTTGAAAATTGTTGAAATACAGTACGGTAGTATCTGTACTGAGGAAGATATAGAAAGAAAATGAGAGATATTATTCCGGTTTTCATAGGGTATGATCCTAGAGAGGCAATTGCATATCATACATGCGCTAATAGTATAATTAGAAATTCTTCTAGACCCGTAGCATTGATTCCAGTAGCTCTTAATATGTTTAAAGACTATACAGAAACGCATAACGACGGAAGTAATCATTTTATCTATACAAGATTTTTAGTTCCATATTTAATGCAATGGCAAGGCTGGGCAATATTCATAGATGGAGACATGATTGTTCGAGGCGACATTGCAGAACTATGGGATGCACAGTCTATAGGATGTGATGTAATGGTTGTAAAACACGATTATAAAACTAAAATGAAGGAAAAGTATCTTGGCTCTAAGAACGAAGATTATCCTAGAAAAAATTGGTCAAGTGTAATTTTGTGGAATTGCAATAGTTTTCCTAACAGAAAATTAACTCCTGAGTTTGTTATGCAAGCTACAGGTGCAGAACTCCATCGATTTACTTGGCTAGATGATTCAAGAATAGGAGAGTTGCCAAAAGAATGGAATTGGTTACCGGATGAATACGGTACAAATCCTGATGCAAAATTACTTCATTATACACTAGGTACTCCTTGTTTTCACGAATTTGCAGATACTCCAATGTCAGAAGAGTGGCATCGAGAAAGAATTTTTACAGAATACTGCCAACAAATTAATATCAAATGAATTTAGTTTTAGACCATTTTATAAAATCAACTAAAGGTTCTGTAACTAAAGACTTTGATAAAAAAGATATTCCTTTGGCGTTTAGGGGTATATTAAAGAAAAAATATATAGAAGAATGTTTTAACATCGGCAGACCTTTCTATTATATAGATACTGGTTATTTTGGAAATTATCCTAGTCCAGGAAATCCCCTAGGAATTAAAAAATGGCATAGGATAATTAAAAATAATCTTCAAAATTGTAATGTGTCGTTTTCCTATTCACGAGACAGACTTAATATCTTAGAAAAATCTGATCCCCAATTAATTTGGAAAGGATGGAAAACAACCGGTAAAAATATTTTATTAGTAGCGCCTTCTGAAAAACCTTGTAAATATTACGAAATTGATAAAACTCAATGGCTGAATGACACTATTAATGAAATTAAAAAATATACAGATAAGCAAATCATAATTAGAGAAAAATCTTCTCGATCAGAAAGAGTAAGAAAAAATACTATATACGATGCATTTAATCAAGATGTATTTGCAGTAGTAACATATAATAGTATAGCAGCAGTAGAAGCAGTAGCATACGGGATACCATCTTTTGTCTTGGCGCCAAGTGCAGCAGGTATCGTATCTCTATCAGACATTTCTAAAATAGAAACCCCATATTATCCAGATGATCATTTAGTTGAGCACTGGAAGCGAACATTGACGTACAATCAATTTACTGATAATGAAATAATTACTGGAAAAGCCTGGAGCATAATTAATGTCTAAAATAAAATTTACAGTGGCCCATCGCGTTGATAACAATAATGTAGGAGACATGGCAAGTAATCCTCTACAATATTTTTTAAAAGATGATGAATATAATGTAGTCGATGTAACAAAAATATCAGAGTCGTATATAGATCCTAATATTCCATTAATTGTTGGCGGCGGAGGTCTTCTTAATAACGAGTTCATAGGAGATATTTTTAAAGAAATATTATATCCTGCAGATAGATTAGAATTAGAAAGAATGTGGCTTGATTCGTGGAATTTAAAAAATTCTAATTATGCTCAAGACCATAGTGAATTTATGGAAAAATATAGAAATCTGTTACACGAATATCTTCAAAAAATTGAATATCCAGAGATGAGTAAATTTGTATGGGGTGCTGGATTCAATAGCCCAATTACAGAAGATTCTCAAAGCCCTGAATATCCAACTGGACTACTAAATTTTAAACTTGTTGGGCTTCGAGATGTATTTACAAATATGAAACACCAATGGGTGCCTTGTGCAAGTTGTATGCATCCAACTTTGAGAAAAAAACATACCATTAAAAATAAAGTTATTTGGTTCGAACATAAAAAACAATTAATAAAAGACTTCGGAGACGATTCTATACCTCGCTTTGTAAATAGTGGATCAAATATTGAACAGACAATTGAATTATTAGGTAGTGCCGAAACTATTCTTACAAACAGTTATCACGGTGCATACTGGGGAACATTATTAGGTAAAAAAGTAATTGTTATTGGACAATGGAGTAACAAATTTCTTTTAATGAAACATCCGCCTAGATTTTTAGGAAAAAAGGAAAATTGGAAGGATGTTGTGGAAAGTATAGAACCTAATGTTAATGCACTAAATGAATGTATTTCTGCAACTGAAAACTACTGGAAGCAAATTAATTTGTTATTATGAATGTAGCAATATATCATAGTTCTGTACCTAATTTAAAAAATCAAGAAAAAGTTGATTTGTTAAATTTTTACGGACAAGGAGTTAGAGCAGTAGGCGACACAGTTGTAGATGTAAGATCTCTTAACTGTGTTAATGCTGACGTGTCTGTAATTCAAGGCTGGGTTGATCAAAAACCTAATACTAATAATCATTTACTACTAAGATATAATGTTATTAATAATTCTCAGAGATTTGGAAAATATGTTGTAGCAGTAGACAGCAATTTGTTTTTATATGCAAATACTACCAATCCTTTGCATTATTTGAGATATAGCTTCAATGGTGTGTTTCCAAATACTGGAATTTACTGTGACAATGTTATTGATCCAACTCGCTGGAAAAAAATTAGTAAAAATTTAGATTTAAATCTTAAAGATTATAGATCTAATGGCGATCATATTCTATTGATGTTGCAAAGAAATGGCGGCTGGAGCATGGGAACCTATGATATTCAAGAATGGGTCAACAGTGTTATCCACGATTTAAGAAAAGTTACAGACCGGCCAATCGTTGTTAGATCTCACCCAGGCGACAAGGCTGCAAAGCATTACCTAGATCCAAATAATCCACAGTGTAAGATCAAATGGTCAAAACGTGTTCGATTAAGCCACAATAAAAATTTAGTAGATGATTTAAAAAATTGTTGGGCAGCAGTTAATCATAATTCTAGCCCTTCGGTAGGAGCAGCTATAGAGGGTGTTCCTATTTTTATCACTGATATTGAAAAAAGCCAATGTAAAGAGATAGCTAATATAAAAATATCTAGTATTGAAAATCCAATCTTATACGATCGTCAATCTTGGGTTGAAAGATTATCTATGTTCCACTGGAATTTTGATGAATTAAAATCTGGTGAATGTTGGTCACATATGAAAAAATTTATTTCTTAAAAGATTGAATGTAACTAGTCAATGCTTCAATGTCAGAAGCACGGTGCCTAGAAGTTACTTCCCACATCCAGTCGTCGCGTTCCCTCATCCAAGAATTGTGATATGATTTAGAAACATTATCTTTAATTGCTTCTATTGGCATTTCAAAATCAAAAAGACAATGAAATCTACCTACAGCCTGTGCTAGTGCTCTAATCCAGGTATCTACATACCAATGATAAAAATGCGGAGGCAAATAATAACCCAATACACGAATCCAGTCTTTATGTAGACAAAAATGCGGGCATTTATTTTTTCCTAACGTAGGAACTTTAGGATAGATACATGCTATTTTGTCAGGATAAAGATTAAATGCATCAAGTATTTTTTTATCCCACGACAATGTTTCAAACTGGGCATCGTCACCTACTAAAAACAAAATATCATGTTTAGCTTGTTTTGCCATAAGATTCCAACTATAACAGGTGCTTTGATTTGGACCTATTAAATATTCGCCATCCTTTAGAAAAGAAATATAATCTTGTAATAAAGGATCGTCTTCATTAAGAAAAAACAAAATTTCTATTTCTTGACTTGCAAATTTCTTAGCAGAATCATACATCCTCTTAGCTAACTGAGGTCTGCTTCTACTCGGCGTTAAAATACTAATCATAAAGGTTTTCTTAGTAGGCCTACTTGGTCGCACCATTTACCGGATAAGTCATGCCACGAATCAACAAGTTCTAATTTGGCCCATTTAGCAAGAGCAGAATATGAATCAGGATAAAACCGCCAACAATCAACAGGATATCTATGTACAGGTCCAGCGGATGGAGTAATAGCACACACATAACCTCCTGGCCTTAATAATCTTGCCATATCTTGAATAGTTAACCAGAAAAATTCACAATGTTCAAACATTTGTCCTGTAATAATAATGTCAACTGTTTGATCATCAAGTTGACATCTATATGGATCTGACATAACTAGATCTACACCCTCACCTGCTTCTATATCAACACTAACATATGTTAAGTTGGGTATGTCTTTTAATAAAGAAAAATAAGAATCATGCCCGTCTATTCGTCGACCGCCATAATCTAAAATTTTTCTAGGTTGGTTAGTAAATTCTTTTGTTAGAATCGTATCTAACATTTTTTTCATATTATTAAGACTAGATTGATGCATGATTAAAATATTCATTAAAAGTAATTAAAGGAAGTTTTAGATAATTCTGTTCGTAAAACTCCCAAGTTTCGTTTTTCCCAACAACTAAAGAAGAATTTTGCGGAGATTTAGTTATGATTCCGCAACCAAAGTCAAATTTAAAAATATTAAATTTAATATCAGACCTTTCCATTAAATCAAATCCTAATCGCCAAACATCACCTAACCAATATCGTTCAGTTGGTCTATGTGTTGCTTGAGAAGGTGTTGTAGGCAACATATCATGGATGACAATGGTTCCATTGTCATTTAATCTATCTAGAGCATTTAAAACATCTTTTGAAACTTGCTGATATTCGTGAAGACCATCAATAAAAATTAAATCCCACTTTCTAAAATCGTTATTAAAAAACTCATCGCTAGTCATCCTAAGAGTTCCTCCTCTATTAGGATCAACCCCCTCTTTATTTTCAAGATGAATTTTATTAAAAACTTGATTTTTATCACATCCTATTTCTAAATAACTTGAATAAGAATTTTTTTGAATTAAATGTAACAGCAATTCTACTCTAGTTTTAGATTCCCAATCTATATTAATCATTATTATAAGTTTCCCAAAATTTTGTTCTAGTAAGACTTTGCTTACCGTCTTTTTTAATTAGTGCTATTCCCATGATGTGATTATGAATTTGTATTGTTACATGATGTTGATTGATAGCATTATCTGCCGGCAAATATGTATTCGTATATGTATGCACAAGCTTTCTAGCAGCAGCTGGTTTAATAGCATATCCGCAACATCCTGGCATAGATGCTAAACTATATTCACATGCCTGGGGAACACCGGTTGGGTCATGTAAGTAAGGTAAAAATCTTTCACTTTTTGTAGGATGACCTAATGCCACTACAAGAACATCTTTAAAATCAACAGGAATATACGGTCTTGTTAATACTATATCATCTTCAAATATCAATATAGGTTCATTTAATTTTATACATTCCCACCAAAGTCTAAAATGACTGTAAAAACATCCCATCACGCCCGGAACTGCTATTTTTCTATCTTCTTTTTCTGAATCTTCCACTACTGTGGGTCTAGGGTTAGGACCTTTAATTCCAAATGGGTGTACCTTCCTATTTTCTTTACTCATCATTTCTACTGCATCAGTGCCGTAGGTACCTTCAAACAGTTCTGCCGGCATTTTAAATTCATCTAATTGTTTTTTGAGATTATTTGCAGTAGTAAGAGAAGATTCAATCTTACTAAGACAAATTATAAAACTTTTCATCGCCAATATACCTCATTTCTACTTACTACTAGGTCATCTTTTAAACTTTTACCGTATTCTTTACGTTTTCCTTTAAGATGATCAAGATATGCTCCCCATGCACTATTAATTAACGGATGACCTTCTCCTTTTATAATACCTTTTGCCCAATTTATTTCAACAAGAGGTTGTAAATTTCTCACAGCATCAAAAACAAAACTATCATGCCACTCGTCCAAGGTAAAAATTCCATTTTCTGCATCATCGTAGTACTTTTGAAAATTTCTTAAGAACTTTTTAGTACGTTCGCTGGTCAAGTTCATGGAGTATAATCCGCACTCACTAAATTTTCCTTCTCTACCAAGGAAGCCTAGGTCAATTGAATGTGGAATCAAGGAATTAATCATAGTTTCTGCAATGGGAGTATGACATACCATATCTGCATCCATCCAGATTAAAATTTCAGCATCACAATTTTCGGCACAATGAAAAATACTATATACTTTATGAGCAAATCTTACTGCGTCCCACTTAAATCCCTTACCGGCGTCTCGTCTTCGGCTTCGTATTGGATCTTTTGAAACATCACCGTTTGCTTTTGGCACATTTTTCCATTTATTTTTAAAATTCACCAATGGCAGACTGGATAGGTGTAGGTCTCTAATTACTAAATTTGGTGCAGTTTCAACAATTTCACAATCCTCAGTATACACATAAAGAGTTACAGATTGTGGCCAGGATTGAAGATACGTTTTTATAAATTTTTGAGCATATTGCTCGTATCCTTTGGCGTGAAAAGTTGTTACAACCGCATATTTTGGCATGGAATCCCCATTAAATACTATTATAATATTTAGTTTATGGCGACTATCTCAATTTTTAATCAATACGGTGCATTGAACTCAAAGTCAGTGTTTGAAGCCTTTGCTATTGGTGCAAAAAAACTAGGTCATACTGTGACATACCACGATTTTTCAGCAGATTACTATGTGATATGGTCAGTGTTATGGCACGGTAGGATGCGTTCTAATTTAGAAGTTTGGAATCAGGCAAAAAAAATAGGAAAAAAAATTATTGTTTTAGAAGTGGGATGTATTGATCGAGGCCGAACATGGAGAGTAGGTCTCGATCATGTGAATAATTTAGGATTTTTTGGTGACTCTCAGGATCTTATACCTAATAGATCAAAACAACTAGGGATAAAATTATTGGCATGGACCATGAATGGAAAATATATTTTAATTTGTGGTCAACATACTAAAAGTGAACAATGGAAAAAATTTCCCAACCCTGAAATTTGGTTAAGAAACACTATTTCAGAGGTCAAACAATATACAGATATGCCTATTGTAGTGAGACCTCATCCCCGTGACTGGCATTGGGCTGCAAATTTTTCTTACAAAGATGTAAAAATAAATTTGCCTAAGAAAATATCAGGTACCTATGATGACTTTAATTTTGATCAGGATCTAAAAAACGCATGGGCAGTGATAAACCCCTCATCGAACACTGGAATTTTAAGTATTATCAATGGAGTTCCGGCATTTGTTGA
>Ga0315903_10001756_pt1 | contig 32833 bp, 35 predicted proteins | sample LakEriMetagenome_7_FD_203524 | JGI IMG/M metagenome (GOLD analysis project Ga0315903, IMG submission 203524) | Freshwater fungal communities from buoy surface, Lake Erie, Ohio, United States - Buoy 2 MA119 | ecosystem: Environmental > Aquatic > Freshwater > Lake | place: USA: Lake Erie, Ohio...
CAGATTGTTTATCAACAATCTCATGCCACCAAATATCTTTTTCCGTCCAATTAACATCTTGGCCAGTTCGTTTTACAACAAGTACATTTTTAACATTTGTTTGACCCTTTAGCGCCTCATCAACTGCCGCCTTTAAACCAAAGGCAGCACCTTTGCGATAACCACCATCTGCAGTAATGACTAATGTGGCATCGGCATCTTGAATTCGAGAAAGAAGTGCATCTGCTGAAAAGCCGCCAAAAACTACCGAGTGCATCGCGCCAAGGCGAGCACATGCCAGCATGGCAATAGCTGCCTCTGGAATCATCGGCAGATAGATAGCAACTCGGTCGCCCTGCTTAATTCCTAATTCAATTAGCGCATTGGTAGCTTTGCAAACATCTTTAAGTAATTGGCCGTAGGTAATCTTTCGAGTGTCCCCAGGCTCACCCTCAAAGTAAAAAGCAACTCGATCTGCTAAACCATTTGCCACATGCCGATCTAAGCAGTTGTAGGTAGCGTTAATTTTACCGCCAATAAACCATTTAGCAAAGGGTATTTGCCAATCAATGATTTGATCCCATTTTTTATCCCAAGTTAATCGCTCTGCCTGTTTGGCCCAAAAGGCTAGTCGATCTTTCTCTGCCAGATAATAAATATCAGATTTTATATTTGCACTTTCTGCAAAATTCTTACTTGGAGCAAAGGTTCGATCCTCATAGGAGAGATTTTCTAATGAATCTGAAATATTTTGCTCACTCATGGTAGGCAGAGATTATCACCTACCTTCTTATCCCCACTAGATCAAACCAAATAATTATTTATACGCACTTATTTAGTACCTTACCCTCTGCCCAACCGTAGATGAATAAACAAAGGAAAGTAAACACAAGAAAAAAAGTTATAAAGCGGTAATCGATTTATTCTAATAAAACTTCAATTATCAAAAAAGAAAAGGATAAGAAAATGTTAACTACCACCTTGATAACCTTAATTACCATCTTAGAGCGGCTGTTGGCCTCTGGCACCTTAACCACAGCACTTGCTGCCATGTTTAAAAAGGCCTTATCTGCCCTAGGGGTCTATTAAGTTTTTAGGTTAACTTCATGCTTTGATTTTGGGCAAAGATTTTTTTCTTTGCCCAAAATGTGGTTTAATTAGCCGTAATCCCGCAAAAAAAAGAATAGATTACATCAGCGTTGTGGCTGATTAATCCAAGGCTTAAAAAATGGGAGAAGATGATGATTGACTCTGCAGAGTGTGAGCAGATGATCAGCAGTATCAAAGTAGCTACCCTTACAAAAAATTCTGATAACCAAAATATTTTAAAGAGTTCATCATGCCTGCGATAGTTTTATTGGGCGCCCAATGGGGCGATGAGGGTAAAGGTAAAGCCACCGATCTTTTAGGAGATCGAGTTGATTATGTTGTGCGATATCAAGGTGGTAATAACGCCGGGCACACAGTAGTTATTGGAGATCAAAAGTACGCACTCCACTTACTGCCATCTGGAATCTTGTCCCCAAATGTAATTCCAGTAATTGGCAATGGTGTAGTAATTGATCCTGCGGTGCTGTTAACTGAGATTAAAGGTTTGAATGAACGGGGTATTGATACCTCAAAACTTAAGATCTCAACTAATGCTCACTTAATTACCCCATACCATCGAACAATTGACAAGGTATCGGAGAGATTTTTAGGTAAATCAAAGATTGGCACCACCGGCCGCGGGATAGGACCTGCGTATGCCGATAAGATAAATCGAATTGGAATTAGAGTACAAGATCTATTTGATCCATCGATCTTAAAACAAAAAATTGAGGCAGCTCTGCATGATAAAAACCAAATTCTTATCAAGGTTTTTAATCGCAAAGGAATTACCGTTGATGAGGTATTGGATGAGTATTTAGGTTATGCCCAAATCTTAAAACCATATGTAGTTGATACCGCTTTGCTATTAGATCAAGCTTTAAAGAGTGGCAAAAATGTTTTACTAGAGGGCAGCCAAGGAACATTATTAGATGTTGATCATGGCACCTATCCATTTGTTACGTCCTCTAATCCAACTGCAGGTGGAGCTTCAACTGGCTCTGGCATTGGTCCAACAAAGATCACCCGCGTAATTGGCATCCTTAAGGCTTACACAACCAGAGTTGGTAGTGGCCCATTTCCAACAGAGTTATTTGATGCAGATGGTGAAGCACTTAGAAAAATTGGTGGTGAGGTTGGTGTCACAACTGGTCGCAATAGAAGGTGCGGTTGGTTTGATGCCCCAATTGCCAGGTATGCAGTACGGGTAAATGGTTTAACTGATTTCTTTTTAACAAAGTTAGATGTCTTAACTGGTTGGGAGAAGATTCCAGTATGTGTGGCGTATGAGGTAGATGGGGTAAGAGTTGAGGAGCTACCAGCCTCCCAAACTGATTTTCACCATGCAAAACCAATCTATGAGTACCTACCAGGGTGGAAAGAGAACATTTCTAAAGCAAAATCAGTAGATGATCTACCAAACAATGCTAGGGAGTATGTAAAGTTTTTAGAAAAGGTATCAGGAGCTCCCATTAGTGCGATCGGAGTCGGTCCAGGCAGGGATGAAACTATTGTAGTTAGGGATTTAATCAAATGAGTATGACACCTGCTGTAATTCCTAATGTGTTGGCAAATAGATATGCCACAAAGGAGATGGTGGCAATCTTTGATCCAGTAAATAAGATTATTGCAGAGCGTAAGTTTTGGATAACTATCTTAAGATTACAAAAAGCAGGTGGCTTATCAATTACCGATAGTGATATCACTGCCTATGAGAAGGTAGTAGAAAAAGTGGACCTTGCTTCTATTGAAAAACGAGAGCGAGCCAATAGACATGATGTGAAGGCTCGAATTGAGGAGTTTAATGCGCTCGCCGGAATTGAAAAGATTCATATTGGACTTACAAGTAGAGATCTAACTGAGAATATTGAGTTAATTGCCATCAAAGATGGTCTTAACTTGGTTAGAAGAAGAACACTTGAGACATTATTTTTACTTGAAAAAAGTATTACTAAGTATGAAAAGACCTATATGGTGGGCAGAAGCCATAATGTGGCAGCCCAGGTAACTACTTTGGGTAAAAGATTTGCCACATGCGCTCAGGAATTATTGTTTTCACTTGCATCCCTTGAGGAGTTAATAGCTCGCCTGCCACTTCGTGGCTTAAAGGGACCAGTTGGAACTGGGCAGGACCAAATTTCCACCCTTGGCTCAACTAAGGATTTAAATAAGTTAGAGGAAAAACTTGCCAAAGAGTATGGCTTTGAAAACACATTAAGTAGTGTTGGCCAGATCTATCCAAGATCAATTGATTTTGAGGTGGTATCTAAGTTATTACAGATTGCATCCGCTCCTAGCTCAATGGCAACCACAATTAGATTGATGTCCGGCTTTGGTTTGGTAAGTGAAGGATTTAAATCAGGCCAGGTTGGCTCATCTGCCATGCCACATAAGATGAATGCCAGATCCTCTGAGCGAATAAATGGCATGACGGTTTTACTTCGAGGATACGTAACTATGGCCGCTGATTTAGCCGGGGATCAATGGAATGAAGGAGATGTCTCTTGCTCTGTAGTTAGAAGAGTTGTCATCCCAGATGCCTTCTACACAATCGATGGCTTACTTCACACCTTTATGACTGTTCTTACTGAGTTTGGGATTTATGAAGATAATATCAACAAAGAGTTAGCAGATCAGCTACCATTTTTAGCCACCTCCCAGATCTTAACTGAACTAGTTAAAAAAGGTATGGGTAGAGAGATTGCCCATGAGTTAATTAAAAAACACGCCACAACCACTACTGCCAGTAATTTCTTTAACGCATTAGCTAGAGAAAAAGATTTTCCATTAACAATGGTGGAATTAAATAATTTGATTAAAGACCTAGCGTCCTTTGCTGGCAGCGCTGTCGATCAATCACAAGTCATAGCAAATGAGATCAAAAAGTTTACAACGAGTGAAGTAACAAAGGTTGATCTGCAATCACTGATTTAGTATGAAGAAAGATCCAGAGTTTGCTGTAGAGGTTGCAAAAATCTTCAAATTGATAAAGGAGATCTCACCAGGTAAAGCAGTTGAATTACGAGTACCTCCCTATGGAGCGATTCAATGCGGTGAGGGTCCAATCCATCGCCGGGGCACACCTGCAAACCAGGTTGAGATGAACGCAGATACCTTGATTCACCTAGCAACAAATTCTGAAGCCTGGTCAGGCCTCATAAGCCAAGGCCATATCCGTGCCTCAGGGCTTGCCAGTGATTTATCTAAGCTATTTACACAGGTATCAGCTAAATACCAGGCTGGAATCTGAAATTTTTGGCGTCAAGTGGGGTTGATTAGATAATCTTCTGCCCTACGACAGAATCAGTGATTGTGAAGGAGGCCCACCCATGGGACGTGGCCGATCAAAAGCAAAAGAGACAAAAGTAGCTAGGGATCTAAAGTATTCAAATCCTGATATGGATTTAGAGAAACTAGCAAAAGAGTTACATGGAGAAATTGATAACCATGAATTAAATACTTCAGATAATTCCTATGAATGGAACGAAAAGCCTGAAAAAAAAGATTAGTTAAAGCTCTAATATAAGTTTCATACTATAGTTAAGTAAATGGTGAAGAAAAAAATAATCCATCTGATCACCACCATTGAACGTGGTGGGGCTGAAAACCAGCTTTTAATTTTAGTGCGTGAGCAAATTGAAAAAGATTTAGATGTTGAAGTTTTTTACCTAAAGGGAAAACCTGAACTTGAAGATAGTTTCTTAAAGTTAGGCGCTCGCGTAAATCCAATGCTAGCTAATAAAAATTTTATGACACAAATTCAATTGTTTAAAAGATTTATTAATAGAAGTAATTTTCTAGTTCATACCCATTTAGCTCAAGCCGAATTATTGGCTGCAATTGTTTGTAAAAAGAAAAGATTTGTTATTTCTCGCCATAATTTTGAACCATTTTGGCCAAACAAACCTATTTTTATGTCGAGGACATTATCGAGGTACACCTCAAACAAAGCTGTCGCTTGTATAGCAATATCTAATGCCGTTAAGGAGTATTTGCGTTCACATAATGAGATTAGTAGTTTGGTAAAAATATATGTCATACATTATGGTTTTGAAAGGAATAGCCTTCAAACCGTTAGCCAACCCAAGATAATTAATTCTGAATTAGCTAATAAAGAAATTTTTAAAATTGGAACGGTAGGGCGGCTAGTACCTGGGAAAAACTACTTAACTATGTTTAAGTCGTTAAAACTGGTCACTGAAACAATCCCCAACATCAAGATGTTTATAGTAGGGGCAGGCCAAAGCGAACTCGAACTTAAAAAAGTTTGCAAAGAGATGCAAATTGAAAATTATATTATTTGGATGGGTAAAACAGGCTATGTACAGGAATTTCTAAATCAGATTGATTTATTTGTATTTGCTAGTAAAGGTGAAGGATTCGGGCTGGTTTTATTAGAAGCTATGCAAGCAAATAAACCTATTCTTGCCCCAAATAACTCTGCCATCCCAGAAGTGTTAGGAGTTAGTTATCAGGGTTTGTACCCAACTGGCGACCACAGATCGTTAGCAGAAAATATCTTGAGCATAAACAACAATTTAAAGTTGGTTAAGGTGTTAACTTCTGGATATAAGTCCCAACTTGAGTTGTTTGATTCAAAGATTATGGCTAATAAGATTATGCAAGTTTATGAATCTATTGGGTTTTGATTTAAAGTGAACTCGCAGATTAGTAATTTAATTTCATGAGGCCTACACCTTATGTAGCTTCACTTAGGATCTATGAGCCATTTGAATCCTTTAATCCAATGGATCAAAATCTTTGGTCTACAGAATTTTCGAATTTACTAACAATATTCGAAGAGCAAAATGAATCATTGCGTAGAACAATTACTTTGAATTATTCATATTCAAAAATTGATGGGTTTCACTTTCTGGAAATAGATAACAAAAAGTATGTCTCACCGTGGTCTACAGCGATAAGAAATTACAATGCATTTGATGATTTTAGTAATTTATTACCAACTAGTATTGTTAACTATTTTATTCCTAAGGTTGTTAATGATTCTATAAAAAATACTTTACAGAGTATCGAAGATAAAGTTTCGCATATACTTTCTTCAACCTGGAGTATTCCACCAAGATGGTTTGCATTATTTTCACCGGAAGAAAGAATTAGGGGAGTTGATAACAATGGACACTTTTCTATTTTAAGGACTTCAATCTCAAATGCTAAGGGCAGATGTACTTTTACCCACCAAGCTGTAAAGGCGGCATTTGGCGAAGGGATGGTAGAGGGTGAGATTGCTGAACTTTTAGCTTGGCTTGAAATTTTTGATCGAAAGTCAATTGTTGAATTAGATTACGGAGGACTGGCAACTTTTTTACATAACTCACTTCTTTCAAATGGAGAGTCTGGCCTTGAGGCGGACTCCTCTGTCGAGGATGTGAACTCGTCAATAGCTGGGCTTGCATCAGGTGATGGTGCTCTTGCTGGAAAGGGTTATGAAAGACTAGTCACGCGCTGGCGCAGGGTGGCAGCTCTTGAATCCGCCTCTTAGTTTTTGTCTTTATGCTTGTTTCAAAGTTAAGTTAAAGGAATACTTCTCTCAATTGGTTTAAATTAGACAATACGGTCTATTACTGGGAATGGGGAGTTACAACTTGGTTCAACCTAATTTCCCACCACTATCTGCAAGCAATCAAGAGAAGCTCTTAACCCCCGCTGAGGTTGCTTCACTCTTTAGGGTTGATCCAAAAACTGTTACTAGATGGGCTAAAGCTGGCAAGCTAACCTCAATTAAGACCTTAGGTGGACATAGAAGGTATAAAGAGTCTGAAGTAAAAGAGTTATTAAAACTAGTTATACCCAATAAATAATGCAATCAAATAAACAAAAGGTGGTTTCTTATGGTCAGTGATGAAGAAAATATTAGCGAAGTAGATCAAAAAGCAAAGATGCTTGCTGCTTTGGCAAAAAAGCAAAAAGGTCATAATTCTGGCAAAAGTGCAGGCCCTACCGGAGGCTCAAAGGTTGGAGCTGGTCAAACTGCTGGCGCTGCACCAAAAATGCACCGAAGAAAAGCAGGATCGGCATAAAAATTTTGGTCCTAGATTGAATATTTCATCATTAGAGTACTTTTTACTCTTCACTTCATCCTATGCATTAGTTGGCATTTTAACTCCACTTATACGAAGAATTGCAATTTCAAAAAATATTTTAGATCGGCCAGACTCAACTCATAAATCACATACAAGTCCCACCCCTTATCTTGGGGGAGTAGCAATAACTATAGGAGTTCTAATTATTACTTATGGTGCCTTGATTATGTCAGGTGCGGAAGCAAATAATTTTTGGCTAGCTACATCATTACTTGGCCCGGCAGTTGCAATTGGCGTTATTGGTTTATGGGATGATATTAATAATTTACACCCACTGCCAAGATTTATTGGGCAAAGTATTGCAGGTTTAGTTGTTGCTAGCATTTTGGTATTGACCAGTAACTTAGGAAACCCAACGGGATCGACCCTGTTAGATGTTGTTATAACAATACTTTGGATAGTTGGCATCTGCAATTCAATTAATTTTTTTGACAATTTGGATGGTGGGGCTGCGGGCACTACTGCAATATCTGCTATTGCAATTAGCATTTTGACTTTGAGTAACGGACAAACATTTCTAGCAGCACTTTCATTAGTGGTAGCTGGCGCTACATTAGGGTTTCTAATTTGGAACAAATCCCCTGCCAGAATCTATATGGGAGATGCCGGTGCGCTTTTTTTAGGCGTACTGATTGCGACTTTAGGAATAAGGCTTAATCCAGAAACTCAAACTCAACTGGCTTCATTTGCAACTCCAGTATTACTTCTTGCTATTCCAATACTTGATACTTGTGTTGCAGTTTTTTCAAGGATTCAAAGGGCTATTTCGCCATTTAAAGGGGGGCAAGATCACCTGTCTCATAGATTACTCAGGTGTGGATTATCTAGAAAAAAGGCGGCGATTTCACTCTGGTCACTATCTGCTTTATTTGGTTCACTTTCAGTAATACTTACGATGGTAAATAAAAATTTAGAAAGTTATATTGTCATTACTTCATGTCTTATTTGGCTAGTGCTTTTTATTGGTTTCTCAAGAACAGCACACGAGTAGATTATTGTGCAGTTTTATTTCCGAAAAACAAAAAATTTCAATGACAGAAAACTTAAAGGCGCAATTATAGGTATTGGAATCAACTTGGCATACTTTGCCTCTAGACCTATTGTAATCAGGGATTTAAGCAAAATAGTTCCCAAGGTCCAAAATAAGGTCAAATTAATTAAATACTTAAGTACAGTTCTAGAGTGATTAGAGTAACTTTTAAATGACCAAATATAATTGGCAAAATAGTTGAAAGCGATGGAGATTAATCCTGAGCAAAAATTTGCGATATAAACCGAATTGTTGGCAGAGTAAATGATAAGAAAGAACATATAATCTATAAAAAATGTAACAGTTCCCACGAGAGCCCATCGATGCATAGAGCCGAAACGAAATAAAAAGCTAGAAACTCTTTGGAGCATTCGACCCTTCAGAAATATTTTGAATTTTTGTGGCTTGGGCCGGGATCGAACCGGCGACCTAACGATTTTCAGTCGTTCGCTCGTACCAACTGAGCTACCAAGCCAATCAAATTTATTTTTATAACTCTTTATGTTCCTCACTTAGACTAAATTAGTAAAGGTAAAACAAAAAAGATTAAAAATAAATCGCGACCCAGACGGGACTTGAACCCGCGACCTCCGCCGTGACAGGGCGGCGCGCTAACCAACTGCGCTACTGGGCCAGCTTTAAAGTAAATTGAGATTTATCTCAACCTACCTTGCGTCCCCAACGGGATTTGAACCCGTGTTAACGCCGTGAAAGGGCGACGTCCTAGGCCACTAGACGATGGGGACAGTGGAAGGACTAAGGGTATCGGTTCAATTAAGTTGGGCAAAACCAATTAAAAAACATGCACTAAATCCACTAAATGTATCCATCTTGATGCAAGGTGCAACAATTACCCATCATGACACTTATCTCGAGTTGCACAGCATCCACTTTAAAAGATGCCGCTACTTCGCTTCGATCTGGAAATCTTGTTGCCTTTCCAACCGAAACTGTATATGGACTCGGAGCAGATGCGACAAATAAGGATGCGGTAGCTCATCTGTATCAGGTCAAGGGGCGACCAAGTGATCACCCACTAATCGTTCATATCTCATCTATGGCAAATCTAGATAAGTGGGCAAGAGAGATCCCAGAGTATGCAATCGAACTTGCTCGTGCCTTTTGGCCAGGACCAATGACATTGATTCTTCCTAAAACAAATCTCGCAAAGGATTTCATTACCGGTGATCAAGATAGTGTCGGTTTAAGAGTGCCATCACACCCAGTAGCGAGTGCGCTATTAAAGGAGTTTGAAGATCAAGGTGGCCTTGGTATTGCCGCTCCTAGTGCAAATAGATTTGGCAAGGTGTCCCCTACAAAAGTTGATCATGTGTTTGAAGAGTTATCTGATTACCTATCACCTACTGATTTAATTTTAGATGGCGGTCCCTGCCAGGTTGGGGTTGAATCAACTATTATAAATTGCACACAAGATATTCCTGAGATATTACGCCCTGGTGCTATTACCGCCACCATGATTTCGGATCTGATTGGTTTGAATGTAAAGCAGATAGATACTGTTAGAAACAAACTTACAATTAAGGCTCCTGGCTTACTGCAATCTCACTATGCGCCAAAAGCACAGGTATTTCTCTCAACTACACCGAACTTGGGTGATGGTTTTATTGCATTATCTGATATTCCAACACCGCCTGGCGCTATCAGATTAGTCTCGCCTAAAAACAATAAAGAGTATGCCCAACTTTTATATCAAGCCCTGCGTCTTGCCGATACTAAACAAATACCCAACGTTATTGTTATTCCACCAACTGGGGATGATATCGCGATTGCTATCTGTGATCGACTAGAAAAATGTGCTTATAAGAGTTGACTTCTCTAATTAAGTGGTTATCTACTGTAAGTTTAAAAAACTCACAGTTAAATCTCTGAAAAAAAGAATTAATCCCCCACCTGGAGCTACTACCTTTGCTACAACACAACTAAATAATGGGCCAAAAGCGGATTTAATTTGAGGAGTAGACAGAGTTGTATAAATTGATATCTTTAGCCCTATGAAATCCTGCGGCAAGGCAGGGACCGCCATAGATCTTAAAAAAGGAGCATAAGTAAAATGACTAAAACCACAGCTAAGGCAAAACCAGCTCTGATCGCCCTTACCCTTGGGCTACTTCTCTCCACCACCTCAGTGATTACCGCAGCCGAGGCAGCCACAATTAAAAATGGTGTGGCATGCAAGAAATCTGGACAAAAGACTAAAACTGGTACGAAAAATTATGTATGTGGCAAAAACCCATATGTCACCCCAACAAAATTGACCTGGATGCTAACTAGCTGTCCGCAAGCATACGATCTATATATTGAGGCAAAGGATCAATATGGAATTTTCAAAGATATTCTCTCCTCCTCCCCCGAAGGAATTGCAGAGCTTGAAAATCTTCAAAAAAGTATGAACTCTTTGGACACGCTAATGAAAAATCAAGTCTGCAAAAGAGGAAAATAAATTTTAAGCTTGTAAAATCAAGCATTTTCTTCTTAAATCAGTTGTTAAATTCAAAATAAACAGTTCTCAAATTTATATTTTAAAAAATTACAAGGTCTTGTCAAAAAATTAAATCGTTATTAAATTAAAAAATAGTGTGATTAATCTAAATCACAAAATTTCCATACCATTTCGCCTTGCCTTTTTTAACATAAATCCATATTCTCTATTATCTATATCATTAAAATCATTCAACATATAAACTGGTATGTCAATCCTGGCAAACATGGCAGAAGTTGGGCAAGTGAGTAAAGAAATATGCTGGTTTGCCAGTATAATTATTTCCGCCGGAAGTACATGACTCAATGGAGAGTTCAGAACTATAAATTTTTTCGAGAAAAGTTCAAAAGTATCTGGGAATTCATGTAGATATATTCGATGTTGTTTAATAAAAATTTTATCAAAAAGTAAGAATTTTTCAGCAAATATTTTAGAATTTTGAAGTTTAGATTTAAACATTTGTATAAAAGTTTGAAACTCAATATCAAAAGGTGGTAAAATCAGTAAAATTCGATCAGATTCGAGGATATAACTTAATTCTGGAAAATTGGCGCTATTACTTTGTAGAAATTCTGTAGATACTTTTTTTATTTGCGAATGATCAATTTCTTTATTTGTCCATAAAAAATCTGTTAATCTAAATTTGGATTTAGAGAATTCATAATTCCAACTCCATACTGACCTCGGCTTATAGGATTTCCAAAGTCTAAAACTTCTAATAAGAGATCGCAGGAAATGCTTTATATTTTGTATGTCAATGAGTGAGACCGTGTAATGACCAATAGAGATATAAGGAACCACACTAAAAACATTTATATTATTCAAAGATGGGAAATGCTTTTTGTGAGTCAATATATGGCTATCTATAGTACATTCTTTAGATTCAAATTCGTAATTTTTGTTTATGCTAATTTGAGAATTGAAACTGAACCCAATCTGATTTAACATTATTGTATTTAGTTTGTAAATAGAATTTTTTATTATATGATCATTTTTATGTCTGGTGAGATATTCGAATTGGTAAAATTCAGTATTTCGTTTAAGTTTTATACCCCAAAATCTCATTAAGGTTTGTGGGAGCATAACCATTATTTGGTCCATCTAGCTATGATACAGCGCCTAAAGCATTATCCACTTAAAGTTTATCAATAAAATATTTCATTTCTTGAGTTGCATACTAAACAATCGAATTAAAATGTATTTATGATTAATATTGTATTATGTAATAATTAAAAATTGGCATAGCCAACACTTAGATTTCTTGTGTTTAACTGAAACTTTTTGATATTTTGATCGTTATTTTGGGTCATGAGTTTTAATTCTTGCCCACAAGCTCAATGACTGCAGTTTTAGACAAATCTTGCATATCGAGTATATTTGTGATCCTTAATATATGTTCGGGCCTTTAGCTCAGTCGGTAGAGCAACAGACTTTTAATCTGTGGGTCGTCGGTTCGATCCCGACAGGGCCCACAGCATTAATGTCCGATTTGTCCTAACTACGCGACAAATGGCTGGTCAATCCGTAGAGGTGAATAGAGGCAACGACGGTTGGCTCTGTAAGACAAAACCGGTTAAAACAAGGGGCAAAACAAAATGGCATTTAAGGCCAATAAACCCAAGGCAGTTGAAGGATTAAATCCTGCCTTATGGAGCGTTGCCCAGTTTTCATCCTTTTACACTCTAAACCGATCTGAGCTTATTGCCCATGCCAATCGGATTGTGAAAGATAAGGCAAAGGCTGAAGAGATCACCCAGGAAGCCCTAGTGAAATTTATGCTAGCTGCCCCTGAACTATCTAGTGATTCTCACGCTCTTTCCTATCTGCACCGCACCATTGAAAATCTATGCATTGATCTATTTAGAGCGGAAAACCGCAGACCAAATTTGGTTGCCCTAGATGATGCAGCCGCTGAGGTTGAATCTACTTGGCAGGTTTCAGGGGATCACTCACTTGCCATATCTGCTGCAGAGGATGCCGCAATTATTCGCCAAGCCTTATCACTACTATCTCCAGCAGAGCGTGCAGCTCTTGTGATGTGGGAGGTTGAGGGACGTTCAACAAAAGAGATTGCCAAAGAACTTGGAATCAAGGAATCTGCAGTTCGTCATACAGTCTCTCGAGCTAGAGCATCACTTCGCAAAGTTTTATCTGAACTTGTTATTGATGAAGAGCGTGGCCTAACTGCTCTAGATCTTCTATCTACTACCTACAAGAAGGCGGCTGAGATCGCTGGTAAATCATCTAAGATAGCACTAACATTTGTTTTGGTATTAACCGCTTTTCTAGGACTTAACTCTTTAACCGGTAATGAACCAAATACTTCTATTACTACCACTACTTCACAACTTTTCAACAACCAAGATTTGCCAACAGTAGCTACCCCAGCTCAGCCAAAGATTATTCAACCTGTTAAGCCAACTACTGTTGAAAGTAATTTCATCACAGCATCTGAGTATGCAAATCATATGGAGCTTTCAGTAGCACAACTTGAGACAGTCACATTAATGCTAGCAATTTTAGATCAATCAGATGGTGGGCCAACGCCTACCGAATAACTTAGGTTTCCATTGCCTGGCGGCATTACACGTGTGTGCCACAAGGTTATGGAATTAGAAGATCCAAAAGATCTTCGAGCCAGATTTAGGAAATTCCTAATTCTGACTAACGAAAGGAAAAAAATGTCGAAAACGACACTACGCAAGCGTATTTCGCTTGTTGCAGTTACGGCACTTACAGCAGGAGTACTTTCTGTTGTCGCCTCACCTGCAGCTAATGCAAATATTGCTGCTGGAAGCCCAACGTCACAAGCCACATTTACTGATGGAAGCTTAAACGTTGCGGTCTACGCATCAACTACTGGAGCTGCAATTAGTAGTGGTACAACTGCTAATGCAAATAGGAGTCTTGGTTTAATTTACAAAGACGCTTCATCTACAACTGCTCAATCAGCAACAATGCTTGCTACTGGAGCACTTGCTCTATACACACTTGGTTCAGCTACTACCTTAGGTATTACTGCAACAGGTGGAACTTTTTCTTCACCAATTGGTGAAGCAGGAGTAGCAGCTTCTGTGCCAGCAATTGCAGCAAACCTAAAAGGCGTATTAACTGCCTCAACTGCAACTAACGTTGCTGTTGTATGGACACCTGGTGCTGTAGGTACATACGTTATTTCAATGTATAAAGGAAATGGCGCTACCTATCCAGATGCTTCACTTGGTTTAGCTCGCGGAAACCTAGTTTCACAGATAACAGTAACTGTTGTTGCTACAGGTGTTGCTGGTGCTTATGCCTCAACATATACACTGTGTAACGTAGGTTCAGAGGGTGGATCTGCAGCAGCTGTTGATGTATCTGGTGCCTCTGCAATTAACAATGGTGGAACTGGATATATACATTTCAACCTAAAAGATGCTTATAACACACAATTAGCTACAGCTTCTGCTTCAGCAGTAACTGCATCAACAACTGGAACAGCAGTTTTAGATATTGCATCCAGTGCAGTCGGTGCTATTGCAGCAAGTGATGTTGTTACATCTACAACTAGCGGTACTGTTGCAATCAAGCAAGCAACCGCAGGTGTCCCAACAACAGCTACAGTTACACTTTCATACGGTGGAACTGTTGTATGTACTAAGACTCTTACATTCCAAGGTGAAGTTGCTTCTCTTAAGGCAAAAGCTGTAAGAGCACAAACAACTTCATCAGGAAATACAATTGAAACAGATCCTGACAGAGGCGTAGCCGGAGGTACTATTGAGGTTGAGGCATTTGACTCAGCTGGTAACAAAGTTAATCCACTAAATGCCGCTGGTGCTGCTGCTGCTACTACACAGTTCGGTACTGTAGCTTCAACAGTTAGCTCATTGAACGTAAGTTCCATAACCTTTGGAACTGTTGCAACTGGTGTAGCTGGTACAAGTGCCGATGGATTATGGCCAGTAAGCTCAACACTTGCATATCATTCATGTTCAGGTAGAGGCACAAATGACAAATTGCAGGTTACTTTCCAGAATCCATCTGGAACAATAATCACTTCACCAGCTTTCTCAGCTCGATGTGCTGCTGCTGCTGTTTCCTACAAGGCTTCATGGGATAAGGCATCATATGTACAAGGTGACATTGCTAAGTTAACTGTTACATGGTTTGACCAGTACGGAAACGCTGCACCAAGCTCTGGAGCAGCAACTAAAGGAACCGTTACAGGTGCTACACCAACAATTACAGCTCCAATGATGACTCTTGTTGGTACTCTTACTAACAATCATGGTGTGGATGTAAATGGATCAAAGGTGTGGACATACACTGTTGGAACTTCAAGTACATTTACTGAGGGTTCATACCAGGGTCTTGTAGATTACTCTGCATTATCAGGTACAACAGGAGCCATTCAGACAGTCGCTTACAAAGTGGCTCTAACTGGAACGCCAGGTGTATCAAATGCTGATGTGTTGAAATCTATAGTTGCTTTGATTGCATCAATCAACAAACAGATTCAGGCATTGCAGAAGTTAATTTTAAAGAGGAGATAATTCTCTTTTAATTAGCTCGACCACCGGCCAAGGGATATTTTAAATCCCTTGGCCGGTGGTCTTTTTAAGGTAATAAATAAATTAAGCGCTAATGCAAGCTAAATTGCATATATACTTGTCACATTATGTCACAGAATGAACAATCAAAAAATTTATTTAACTCATTAGTGATAAATCTATTCTTATTTACATCGATATTAATTACACCATTTTATACTTTTGAATCAGTAAATCTTCCTAAATTTTCAGTTTTAGTAATTATAAGTTGTATTGGAATCATTTTTATTGCGAGTAATTTTAAAAATATATTATTTCAACTTCCGTTTTTATCAAAATTTTTAGTACTAGGTTTTTTGATAACCTACTTTATAGTTTTTATATCAAGTGATTCTCCAATACAGCAACAATTATATGGCCGAGATAATCGAAGAAGTGGCTTGATAACATATTTATGTCTAATCATAGTGTTTATTCTTTTCCATACACTTCACTTTGAAAAGTATAAAAGAAAAATACTTCACAGAATCGCTCTAAGCGGAATTTTTGTTATACTTTATAGTTTGCTACAACTATTAAATCTAGACCCATTCAAATGGGATGCAGCTACTTTATACTTTTTCTCAACTTTGGGAAATCCCAATTTTTTATCAGCATTTATAGCTGCAAGCACAATACCAATTTTAATTTTGATTATATCCAGCCTGAATAAGTATCCCAAATTAGTCTTTTCTGTAATAGTTTTATTTGTATTAATATTTTTTTTATATTTAATTTATAGAACTTATTCATATCAAGGATTCATATCACTTTTTATTAGCGTTGGCCTTTGTTTACTAATTTACTTATTCTTTAAAAGGAAACTTTTCTATTTTTATACCAGCGCCTTTACTTTTGGTTTTTTTGCCCTTTTTGCTTTAGCGGGCACTTTAAACAAAGGTCCGTTAGCCACAATTTTATATAAGGCTTCCGTAACTTCCAGGGGAGATTTTTTCAGATCTGCAGTTAATGCCGGAAATAATAACTTAATTCAAGGTTTAGGATTTGATTCATTTGGCGATAATTACCTATATTATCGAGATTCTGTCGCAGCAAATAGGTCAAATGCTGAATTTACCGATTCGGCTCATAATTACTTCCTAGATGTATATGCTATGCAAGGTTTATTTGGCCTAATATTTTATTTGTTTTTGACCTTACTTACTCTTTTTTGCTTTATAAAGATTTTTAAAAGAGACGGCTATGATATTTTTACCTTAGGAATCTTTAGCAGTTGGGTAGCTATTCAAATTCAATCATTAGTGAGTCCAACTAATATTGTATTCTTAATTTTTAATTTCTCAATTTCAGGTTTTATCTGTGGCACAAATCTTAGATCAAGTAAAGTTTTAGAGTATAAAAATTTCAGTTTTAGTATAATTCTAGGTTTTTTACTTGCATTAATAATTGTAATCCCACTTAACCAACGTGAGAATCTTATTTTGACTGCCAATCAAACCTCATCTATTCCTAATTATTTGACTGCATTAGAAAAATATCCAAAGTCTACGATTGCCTATGCGAGAGCAATTAATTTATTTAATGAAAATGGTTTGAATGAATTAGCCTTGCAATTATCTAACCAAGCAATTGAATTTAATAACAAAACCCATAACGCTTATGCAATTATATTGGTTAGTCCACTCACTACTGAAAGTGAGAAAAAAATAGCTTACGATAGGTTGATGCAGCTAGATCCACTAAATCCACAACTTTTAGGGTTTAAACGATAGTATGAAGATTTCTATAGTTGGCCAGGGATATGTTGGGCTAACTCTCGCTGTGGGGGCAAGTTCAGCTGGGCACCAAGTCATAGGGGTTGATATCGATTCTGTACTAATAAATAATCTCAAAGTAGGCAAAACTCTCATACCAGGCATTGATGGAAATGAGTTAATTAACCTTATTAAAGACGGCAATTACTTTCCTACAAACGATATTAAAGATATAGAAAATTCAGAAATTATTGTAATTGCAGTTCCTACGCCATTATCCAAAGATCGTACTCCTGACCTTACTTTACTAAAAGATGCATGCTTATCTATTTCAAAGTATTTAAAGAATAGCGCATTGATTATAAATGAGAGTACATCATTTCCAGGAACTTTGCGTAATTTCATTAAGCCTATATTTGATTCAAGAAAAGATATAGTTTTAAAATTTGCGGTAGCTCCGGAAAGGGTTGATCCAGCAAATACACTCTGGAATCTTCAAAATACCCCTAGAGTCATAGGCGGACTTACTGATGATGCAAGTATCACAGCTTATAATTTCTATCGAACCTTTTGCAATGAAGTATTGGTAGTTTCAAAACCTGAAGTGGCCGAGGCTGCAAAATTATTCGAAAATACTTTTAGACAGGTGAATATAGCCTTAGTGAATGAATTTGCTCAAATAGCAAGTAAATTAGATTTTTCTACCTTTGAAACTATTAAAGCGGCTCAAACTAAGCCATTTGGCTTCATGTCTTTTTATCCAAGCATTGGAGTTGGGGGACATTGCATACCGGTTGATCCAACTTATCTTAGTTATTCAGCAGAATTAGTTGGGATAAACGCTAATTTTATCAACCTTGCAAATAAAACTAATCTTGAAATGGTTTCGTTTGTAGTTTCTAAAATAGAATCTAAGGTTAATCGGCCCTTGAAGAATTTAAAGATTCAATTAGCAGGTATAGCGTACAAAACCAATGTTGCAGATATCAGGGAGGCTCCTGCGCTTTTACTTATGGAAAAATTGATTAATTATGGCGCAATAGTATCTTGGTATGACCCATTAATTGAGGTAGATGTTCCTGGGAAACAAGAAAAATTGCAGACTGATATAGATTTAGGTTTAATTATTACTCCACACAAAGAAATTGATTTTACTGAATGGGCTAAGTCAAATACTAACGTTTTGGATTTATCATCTAATACAAATGATTACGGTTGGCCTAAATTTCTTTAAACAAAGCTCTTGACAACATCGTCAATAATTTGATCAAGATTCAATTTGGGCTCCCAGGTTGTAAAACTCTTTATCTTAGATATGTCAGGAACTCGTCTAGCCATGTCCTCAAAGCCCATTACGTAAGCATCATTATAATTAATAAAAGTAATTTCTGACTTTGAATTCGTTTGCTTAACTATTTTTTTTGCAAGATCCAGTATTGAAATTTCACCAATACCCCCTACATTGAAAACTTCCCCAAGAGATTTATCATTTTCAGCTAAATCCAATACTGCCTTTGTTGAGTCTCTCACATGGCAAAACACTCTAGTCTGAGAGCCAGTCCCAAATATTTGTAGATTTTTATTTTCAAGAGCTGATTTTACAAATCGTGGAATGACCATCCCATATTTTCCAGTTTGCCGCGGACCCACTGTATTGAAAAATCTTACAGTCGTTACTTTAAGTTGCTTCTTAAGAAATAGAAAGTAGGCAGTTGCCTCCTCAAGTGCTTTTGCATCTGAGTAACTCCATCTCAACTTTTGCGGTGTTCCAATTACGCGGTCATCAGTTTCAGATAGCGGCTGATTTGGATTTTTGCCATAAATCTCTGAAGTACTCGCAATAACTATACGTTTGTCGTATTTAACTGCCGCATTAAGTACTATTTCAGAACCATGATAATTAGTAGAAATAGATTCAACGGGATTCTCGAGAATATTGTCAACACCCAAAGCTGCGGCCATATGTAAAACAAGGTCGCAATCCTTAACTAAGGATTCAGTGAGATTTTGATCTCTAATGTCCCCTTGAAATACCTTAATTTTTCCTTCAAGATGCGCAATGTTTTTTTTCGAACCAGTACTTAAATTATCTAAAATTGTGATTTCTTCACCCTTAGCAACTAAAGAGTCACAAAGATGAGAGCCAATAAACCCCGCCCCGCCAGTTATGAATACTTTCATTCGATTATTCTAGTCCAAGAGGCAAAATCCTTTCGCTTTTTTGGTGGCCAGTTTATATCTACCTAGAGTGCTCCAATAGAGTGTGGTAGTGGAAACGATTAGGGGATTTACATCAACCCAACTTCTAGAAGAAGAGCAGATTCTTATACTGCCATCCTTAGAAATTTTAGATGCTCTAGATATAGGTGAAATAGCCAAATCACTTTGCGTTACAAGAAACTTACCAGTTGCTGTTGAAGTAAGGCTAGGTGATTGGATTGTTTATCACGCCTCCCTTCCTGGAAGTAAGCCAGAGAATGATTGGTGGATAGCTCGAAAGGCAAGAGTTGTGATGCTTAAGCACCACTCAACATTGTATGAGCGAGTAAGTGCGCAGGAGCGTGGAGTTGATTGGCATAAAGAAAATAACTTACAAGATGAGACCCATGCTATCCATGGTGGTGGATTGCCTTTAATTACCAAGACCGAAGGATTTGTAGGAGTGTTACTTATAAGTGGTTTGCCACAGGTTGAAGATCACCTACTTGGGGTTGAGGTATTAACTGAGTTTCTAGCTCGTAAGGGTGAATTACTTTGAGTAATCAGGTTTGGGTATGTGGTGAGGTATTAATTGATTTAATCCCAGATGGCACAGAGCGCAAAGCGGTAGTTGGTGGGGGCCCAGCTAATACCGCAAAGGCATTAGCAAAGCTTGGTATTGATGCCCAATTTATCGATGGCATCTCAACTGATAAGTATGGTCAAATGGCATTAAAGCAATTACATAAAGATGGTGTGCTACTTGATTTCGTTAAGTTTTCAGATAAGCCAACCTGTTTAGCAATTGTTTCCTTAAATGAAGCAGGAGGTGCCTCCTATGAGTTTGTAATTGATGGCACTGCTACCTTTGATTTCTCTTCCTCCTGGCTACCAGATCTCGCTGCAGATAAACCATCTCTACTTCATATCGGCACATTAGTTACTGCCATAGAGCCGGCAGCTAGCGTCTTATTTGAGTGGGCAAAAAAGGTAGCAAATGTTTCACCGATTGTATTTGATCCAAATATAAGGCCAGCGGTAATAAGTGATCGGGCTGAGTATGTAAAGCAGGTAGAAAGATGGGTATCAATCTCATCTTCCGTTAAGGTAAGCGATGATGATATTTACTGGCTATACCCAGGTGTTGAGTTAGATCAGGTAGCAAATAATTGGCTCTCTATGGGCCCAGAGTTAGTTGTAGTTACATTTGGTGATAAAGGCTTAACTGGATATCGAAAAAATGAAAAGGTAGCAGTGGATGCTAAAAAAGTAGTTGTGGCAGACACCGTAGGTGCAGGAGATACGGTGGGCGCGATATTGGTTGAGGCGATTATTGAAGATGGCTTAGATAAATTAACGGGAGATAGATTATCTGTAATGCTAGATCGAGCGGCAAAAGCAGCTGCCATTACAGTATCTAGGACAGGCGCCCTGCCACCATCTAAAGCTGAGATTAAATAAAGGGGAGTATTACAAAGTGCTTAATATTGATGGTGATCAAATATCAATTGCAATTGATTTAGATCAGGGAGCACGTCTGGCCTCTGTGCAATGGCGGGATATGGAGTTTGTCTTACCCTTTAGAGGACAAAGTTACACCTGGGGTTGGTTTGCTATGGCCCCCTTTGCTGGACGAATAAGAGATGGTGTTATTAGAAATTCAAAGGGTGAAGGGTTTCAGTTACCAAATAATTTTGATCCACCACATGCCTTAATTGGTTTTGGTGCATCATCTTCTTGGGAGGATATTGGAAATGGGGCGCAATACTTAGAGCTGCCATCGCCATTCAATGGTGCATCTGTTACGCAAAAATTTGAAATCTTAGAGGATGCGCTCAGATGGTCACTAGATTATGAAGCAGCAGGTTGTGATCTGCCGGTAACTCTTGGTTTTCATCCCTGGTTTCCAAGAGATATTGGTAAGGGAGGTAGTGCAGAAATTATTTTTCAGGCAAAGAAAATGTTTGAACGAGGTGATGATTACCTACCAACTGGGAAATTGATATCACCTACCCAACCTCCTTGGGATGACACCTTTGCTGAAGTCATTGGCTCGCCTGAAATAGTGTGGCCAGGGGCAGCCAGATTGAGTATGGAGTTTGATTCACCATACTTGATGATCTACTCCCAAGATGATGAAGGTATTTGTTTTGAGCCAGTTACCGCACCCCCTGATGCTCAAAATCTAGGAATAACAGGAGATACCTATATCGAAACTCTAATTACCTTTAGTGAGGATTATTAAGAGATCCTTAAGCTTTTAACTTATATAAAATATCCATACCAGATTGTGTAAAGCCTAAGCTTTCATAAAGATTTAATGCTGCCTTATTATCAAAATCAACATATAACATCGCATCTTTTAATCCTTGATACTTTAAGTAATTAAGTGCGGTAATTGTTAACAGCTTGCCAATACCACGGCCGGAATACTCTTGATCTACTGCGGTTATATAGATCTCACCTATTGCTGGGTGAGCATGGCTTCCTACCTCTCCTTCATGTTGGTGAGTGTGAGAGCCATGAATCTTGGTCCAAGTTGAGCCAATTATTTTGTGATTAATTTCAGCTAAAAAAAAGCCCTGCTCATCAAACCACTCTTCATTAATCCTGATGTTTAAATCAGCTAATTGCCAACCTCCTTGCTCAGGGTGATCTTTAAACACCTTATTGTTTAGCGATAACCAAGCATCACTATCTATGCCAGGTAAAAAGCTTCGAATCACAATATCTTGATCAAGCTCTTTTTTATTTACCTTTGGTAGTTGCTGGATATCGGTAAGTGGTTTGCTCAACTGCAAAACTGTGCGAATCTTTTCAAAGCCAAAGGAGGTGGCAAGTGCGTTTGCTGCTGGCTGATCCCCATGCACCCATAGCCGCAACTCTTTGCCACAAATCTCAATTGCCTTACTTAATAATTGCTTGCCAACTCCTGCGCCTCGAAACTTTGGATCAACTACCAACTCAACTGAGGGGCCAGCAACTAGATCGGTTTGATCTAGGTGCGCGTATCCAATTACTTGATTCTCTTGCTCTACCAATAGGTGAGAGTCTGCCTTATCCCCACCATGGCGAAGATGTAGCAGGATGTGCTCTGCAATCGGTGGTGTGTTATCAAAGGCGGTAGTACCGGCAATTAACTTTAAGACCGCTTCTTGTTGGGTATTGGTAAGTTTTGGTAGATGTAGCAAGGGGTAATTTAAATAGGTAAGTTAAAAAGCATCAACTGGTGTTTGAGAACCATTTTGACTAAAGCGATAGCCAACATTGCGCACCGTATCAATTACTGATTCAAACTCTGGTCCAAGTTTTGATCGAAGCCGTCTAATATGAACATCAACTGTTCTTGTACCGCCAAAGTAATCATAACCCCAGATCTCTTGTAGTAGTTGAGATCTAGAAAATACTCTTCCTGGATGCTGGGCTAAATACTTAAGTAATTCAAACTCTTTAAAGGTTAGATCAAGAGTTCTTCCCTTTATCTTGGCAGTATATGAATCCTCATCAATTACCACCTCACCACTTCTAATCTCTTTTAATGATGGATTTTTTGCTAATTGAGTAATGGCGTCTTTACCAATCACAATTCTAATTCGAGCATCAACTTCGGCAGGTCCTGCCGTATCTAACATAACATCGGCAATCTGCCAATCAGAGTTTATGGCAGAGAGTCCGCCCTCAGTTGTAATAACTACAATCGGAGTTGAAACACCTGTGGTGGTAATTAACTTAGTAAAGGCCTTGGTATTTGGCAGATCACGCCGGGCATCGACAAAAATACAATCCACAATTGGTGCATCAATTAATACTGAAACCTCAGCCGGCAAGATGCGAACATCATGCTGAAGCAAACCAAGGGCAGGTAGCACATCAGCACTTGCGCCAAGGGAGTTAGTCAGCATTAGAATTTTTGCCATAAGAGTGCTAAGAATACACTTATGGATTCACTCTCACTACTTACTTTTTTACTCCTGGGTGCAACCGTTATTGGCCTTTACTATCGAAAAAACACTGGGCTGATTAAGCGCAAAAAACGGCTCAAGCTTTCACCTGGTGAGTTTGGTGGGGCCTACGGCGAGAGAGCAACCATCCTGCAATTTTCCACCACCTTTTGTTCCTCCTGCCGGGCAGCAAAGGCGTTAATCAGTGATGTGGTTAAAGAGAGAGCAGATATTTCCTATTATGAAGTAGATGCAGAGAGTAATTTAGAATTAGTAAGAAAGGTTGCTATCAGATCAACTCCAACTACCTTATTCTTAGATAGAGATGGATTTGAGATTGCGCGAGCAATGGGCGTACCTAAGCGCGAGCAGTTAAATAAAACAATTACCTTACTTTAATTTCAGGAATTAAACTAAATTTTAATTATAAGATAATTTTAAGATATATCACTAAATTTTTTATTCTAATCAATTGTTGATTTAATTAATAGTTATCAACCCAAACATTTGGGCGACGATAGGTATTCTATAATGAAATTTCTATGTTAGTGAGGCTTAAGCATAGTATTTATGACAAAATTCCTAAATTTGGCTAAGTTGGATGTCAAAGATACTTTATGAAGTAGAATATATCATAAACGCATCAGGAAAGGCGAACGAATTTGAGCGATATCAACCGTAATTCAAAAATTCTTGTAACTGGTGCTGATGGGTTTATTGGTTCACACTTAACAGAATCACTTGTACGCGCAGGATATGATGTACGAGCTTTTGTATATTATAATTCATTTAATTCTTTGGGATGGCTTGATCATTGCTCTAGTGATGTAAAAGATAAATTTGAAGTTTTTGCTGGAGATATCCGTGATCCATATGGTACTAGAAAAGCAATGAAAGATTGCGACGCAGTTCTTCACCTTGCAGCACTTGTCGCCATACCTTATTCTTATCACTCACCGGATACATATTTGGAAACAAATATTAAAGGCACACTAAATGTTTTACAGGCAGCCAAAGAGTTAGGTGTTAAACGTATAATCCATACATCAACAAGTGAAGTTTACGGAACTGCTAGGTTTGTCCCGATTACCGAAGATCATCCCCTACAAGGTCAATCACCATATTCTGCCTCCAAAATTTCTGCTGACCAATTAGCATACTCTTTCTTTTCTTCCTTTAATTTACCAGTTGTAACTTTGCGTCCATTTAATACATATGGCCCACGTCAATCTGCTAGAGCAGTAATTCCAACAATAATCACTCAAATAGCTGCTGGCGAAACTAGAATTAAGTTGGGTGCAATAAATCCAACACGCGATTTTAGTTATGTTAATGACACAGTCGATGGATTTATTGCAGCGCTTGAGGTAGCAAATGGGTTAGGAGAAGTATTTAATTTGGGCAGTAACTTTGAAATATCTATATCTGAAACGGCAAAGCTGATTGCAGATGCAATGGGTAGTCAGATTGAGATAATTTGCGATAATATAAGGGTTCGTCCAAGTAACTCGGAAGTAGGACGACTTTGGGCTGATAATTCGAAAGCTAAAGAATTTCTTAAATGGAAACCAAAGTTTTCTGGACTCGAGGGGTTCGTTAACGGAATAAGTGAAACTATCAAATGGTATATTGAACCTAATAACATGAGTAAATATAAATCAAACGTATACAATCTATAAATGAAATTAAATTTTAGAGGGAAAAGTTTATGAATTCTTTTGCAATTGCAAATCGTATAATTGGCCCCAATCACCCACCAGTTGTTATTGCAGAGCTTGGTATTAACCATGGTGGTTCACTTGACGCTGCTATTGCATTAGCAGATTCAGCAATAAATTCCGGGGCTGAGATTATCAAGCACCAAACTCATATTGCCGAAGATGAAATGTCAAAAGAAGCCGAATTAGTGATTCCTGACAATGCGGAAATATCTATTTATGAGATTATAAAAAATTGTGCCCTTTCAGAACATGATGAATTTCAGTTAATGAAGTATGTGACCCAAAGAGGTTCAATTTTTATAAGTACACCATTTTCTAGAGCTGCTGCAAACAGGCTAGGCAAATTTGATGTACCTGCTTTTAAAATTGGGTCAGGAGAATGTAATAATTATCCTTTAGTTAAGCATATTGCTAGTTTTGGTAAACCAATAATTTTAAGTACTGGGATGAACACAATTGAATCAATTAGACCCTCTGTCGAGATATTTCGTAAAGTAAAAGTTCCGTTCGCTTTACTTCACTGTACTAATATTTACCCAACTCCACCAGAATTAGTTCGATTAGGAGCATTAAAGATATTGCAAGACGCTTTCCCTGATGCAATAATAGGTTTATCAGATCACACAACATCTAACTACACATGTTTAGGTGCAGTGGCTTTGGGGGCTTCTATTTTAGAGCGACACTTCACCGATCGAATGGATCGTTTGGGCCCAGACATTTCAAGTTCAATGAATCCAAACTCACTGGAGTCACTGATTGAGGGATCAAAAATAATTTATAAAGCAAGAGGAGGAGAGAAGATAGTTCTGAAAGAGGAGTTGCCGACAATGGCTTTTGCGTTTGCTTCGGTTGTCGCCATAGAAAATATTCAACAAGGTGAATTACTTACTTCAAATAATATTTGGGTTAAAAGACCCAGTAGTGGAGATTTTTTAGCCAATGAGTATGAAGCGCTTTTGGGAAAAGTTGCTGCCACTAATATTGCTAAAGGTTCTCAACTGAAAAAAACAGACGTTACTTAATTATCGTAATGCACAATTTAAAAATTGTAGTCACTGGAGCTTCTGGATTTATCGGGAGTCACTTAGTAAATTATCTATCTAGCAAAAAAAACGTTGAAGTAGTCGCACTATCCAGAAAACAAACCTCATTTTCTCATTTAGTTTTGGATTATGCAGACTCTCCTGAAGGAGATGTACTTATTCATCTCGCTGAGAGTAATTCAAACGAAACCTTTTTAGCTAATGGAGAAAATTCTTTGAATACGATTGAAGTATTATCAAGAAAGCGATACCGACGGATAATTTATATATCTTCATCAGTTCTTTATGGAGACAGTTCGAGTATTATTCATAGCCCTAAAGACAAAATATTTTTAAATACTTCATATTCAAAAGCAAAATTCTATGCAGAAAAAGTCGTATTAAGAAAATCAAATGGAATAGTTCTAAGATTGGCAAACGTTTATGGTCCAAACATGTCAAAGAAATCTGTTTTGAGCCAGATTTTAGAACAAATACCTAAAAAAGTGAATTTAGAAGTTAGAGATGTAAATGCAATTAGAGATTTTATCTGGATAGAAGATATAGTGCGAGGCATCTCAACAGTAGCTTTAAGTGATCTGAATTTTGAAAAGCAATTGCGAATCTATAACCTTGGGACTGGGATCGGAACTTCAATTGGAAATCTAGCTAGATTAACATTGGATCTTTCCGGTCATTCCGAAAGATTAATTGTTTCGAAATCTAGAGAATTGGAAAAGTCAGTTACCATATTGGACTATAGTGAAACAAATCGAATTTTTGGTTGGAAGCCAAATACTTCAATTGAGTCTGGTATTAAGAAAATTCTTAAAATGAATAATTTGGTAAGGCTATGAAAAAACGTACAATAGCTGTGTTTACAGGTAATCGAGCCGAATACGGGCTCCAGTTTCCAATTTTAAGAGCTATTGATAGTCACCCAAGTTTAGAATACAAACTTTTGGTATCTGGAGCACACTTAGATCAAAATTTCGGGTCTACCCTAGAAGAAATAAGAAGAGATGGATTTCATATAGACAAAGAAATAAAAATTGATATGGATGCCGGATCTTTGTTTGCAACTGCACAAGCAATTGGTTCTGGAGTAATAGGTATAAGCAAGGCGTTGTCTGAAATCCAGCCAGATATTATGCTTGTTTACGCAGATCGGTTCGAAGGATTTGCCGCTGTAATTGCAGCCACACAGATGAACATTCCAACAGCTCATGTCGAAGGTGGTGACTTAACTGAAGGAGGTGCACTTGATGATTCAGTGAGACATGCTATGACAAAATTAAGCCACCTTCATTTCACTACCAACGAACAATCAACTAATCGGATTTTGGCCATGGGAGAAGAACACTGGCGAGTCAAAACAGTGGGTCTTCCAGTAATAGACTTAATTGAAGAGAAGAATTATGCGCTTAGTACCGAAATAACTGAGAAACTTGATTTAGATTTATCTAAACCAATAGTGCTATTTACTCAACATTCAGTTAGTACTCAATTTCGACAAGCTGGATTCCAAATCGAACATTCTCTTAACGCTATACAAAGGTTAGCAGGAGATGGAATTCAAGTCGTTCTAACTTTTCCAAATAATGATGCAGGTGGTCAAGAGATAGTAAAAAAATTAAATGCTTTCAAAGCCAAAAATATTCAGAACACTCAGATTAGGCAGTCGCTAGGTAGGTATTTGTATCATGGCGTTTTGGCATTAGCTCGAGATCAAAGTATGCAAATAGCCTGTGTAGGTAACTCTTCTTCTGGATTAAAAGAAACTCCAGCTTTTGGATGCCCTTCTGTAAACATTGGCTCACGACAAGATGGCCGTTTAAGAGGGACAAATATACTTGATTCAGATTATTCTTCAGATGAAATTTACTTTACAGTGAGACAAGCGCTTTTTGATAATGAATTTAGAAATCAATGTAAAACAGGAATTAACCCGTACTGGCGTGGAGGTGCGGGACCAAAAATTGCTGATGTTTTGTCATCAATTCCAATAAATGAAAACCTAACGCACAAGCGAATGAATTTAAAAGGTAAATCTCAAAATGGATGGTTTCAATGAAAGGTAAATTACTCTTACCTGAGTCAACCGTTATGGAAGCTATTAGTGCGGTAGAAAATAGCCCTCAGAGAATGACGGTTGTTATAGATCATGAAGGCAAGTTATTAGGGACGGTTACAGATGGTGATATTAGGAGACACATATTGAGGGGTGGGTCATTAAATGACCTGGTAGTAATTTTGATGAATAAGGATCCAATCACAGCCAGCTTAGGCGCAACTAAAAACACTATTAGCTTTTTAATGTCAAAGAATAATATAATTAGCATACCGATCATTGATAAAAACAGATATTATATAGAGACAATACATATAACAGATGTAGAGAATTTTGGTATTAAATCTATATCCTCAAAAAATATTTTTTCCTGTGCGGTAATTATGGCAGGAGGAGAAGGAAATCGACTCCGTCCCATAACCGAAGATATCCCAAAGCCAATGATAAAAATTGGGAAAATGCCCCTACTTGAATATCAAATAAAAAGCCTTGCACAATTAGGTATAAAAAAAGTTTATATTGCAATTAATTATCTAGGAGAGTTCATCGAAAACTATTTTGGAGATGGAGAGGATTTTGGAATTAAAATAAAATATTTGCGAGAGGATTTAAAGTTAGGAACTGCTGGGCCACTCTCTCTCTTACCAGAAATATCAGAAAAACCAATTCTGGTACTAAATGGTGACATTTACACTACTTCTAACTTTCAATCTTTATACACTTTTCACGAGGATTCAGGCTCAGTCATCACTGTCGGCGTCGTAGATTATAAAATAGATATTCCATATGGAATAGTCGAAGTAGATAGAGAGGAAGTACAGAGAATTATAGAAAAACCTTCTCAAAGCTATTTATGTAATGCAGGAATTTATGTTATTTCACCTGATGTCATAAAGTCTGTAGAAAAAAATACACTTACTAATATGACAGATTTAGTTCAAACTTTCATTTCTCGTGGAATGAAAGTTAATGTTTTCCCGATTTATGAGTATTGGAGTGACATTGGCACCCCTAAGGACTTAGAAAACCTGAGAAACAAGTTGCTTCAAATTGAATAACTTGGCAAGCAAGGTATAGTTAGTTTTAATGAAAAAAACACTATTTGGACTTCCTCACACAGTATTATTTTGCAAGAAGTGTGTGATATCAAACCAGCGACCAAATTCTACTATCGAATTTAGGCAGAAAATTATTGACAAAAAAATAACAATTAATTTTGATGAATATGGTGTTTGTAGCGCATGTAATTTTGCAGAAGAAAAAAATACTAAAATAAATTGGAGCCTGCGAGAATTAGAACTTTCAAAATTATTAGATAAACATCGTAGAAGCGATGGCGGGTACGATATAGTTATACCAGGTAGCGGTGGAAAAGATAGCGCATACACATCTCACTTGTTAAAGTATAAATATGGAATGAATCCACTTACAGTTACTTGGGCACCACATTTATATACCGAAATTGGTTGGAAGAATTTTACTAATTGGACTCATATTGGTGGACTAGATAATATTTTGTTTACACCGAATGGCAAACTTCATAGATATTTAACTAAACAAGCTTTTCTAAATCTTCTACACCCATTTCAGCCATTTATTGTAGGGCAGCGCATAATTGGTCCCGCAATGGCAGCGAAGTTTGGGATTAAATTGGTTATGTACGGCGAGAATCAGGCAGAATACGGTAATAATCTTGATGAAAATAAGATCCCAGTAATGGAGAATAACTTTTTTTCGACGACTAATCCAAAAAATATTACCTTAGGTGGAAAATCGGTTGATGAAATTCTTAGTGATTCTAATTTTTCACTAAAAGATTTTGCTCCATATATCCCGCCAAATTTAGATGAACTTACCCAGAGACAAATTGAAGTTCACTATCTTGGTTACTATGTAAAATGGGATCCGCAAGAATGTTATTACTATGCCTCTGAAAATACTGGGTTTGAAGCAAATGGTGAAAGAACCGAAGGAACCTATTCTAAGTACTCGAGTATTGACGATAAGATTGATATGTTTCATTACTACACAACCTTGATTAAATTTGGAATTGGACGTGCTACCTATGATGCCGCACAGGAGATACGTAATGGGAAAATAACAAGAGAGGAAGGGGTAAATTTAGTAAGAAAGTATGATGAAGAATTTCCAAAAAAATATTTTAAAGATTTTCTCGACTATATTGGCATTGCAGAGGATTTGTTTTATGAGACAGTTGATAAATTTAGATCTCCACATCTCTGGGCTAAGAAAAAAGGTAAGTGGGAATTGACTCATAAGGTCTGGGATACATAAAATTGTGAAAAATGTTAGGTTGATAGCACGACTCGATATCAAGGGTTCAATGCTTATTAAAGGCATTCACCTAGAAGGTTTAAGAGTAATTGGATCCCCTAACGAGTATGCTTTGAAATACTATAGTAAAGGTATAGACGAACTAATATATATGGATTGTGTAGCCAGTCTTTACGGACGCAATTACCTGAGTAAAATTATTAGAGAAGCAACTAGAAATATTTTTATTCCTCTTACAGTAGGTGGAGGCATTCGATCTGTTTCTGATGCCAGAGAAATTCTTCGATCAGGAGCAGATAAAGTAGCAATAAATACTGCAGCAGTTGCTAATCATAGAATTATAGGTGAAATTGCAAATGAATTTGGTAGCCAATGTATGATTTCTTCAATAGAAGCAAAAAAAATTGATAACTCAAGATGGGAAGTTTATACCAATAATGGGCGTGAGCGCACTGGCCTAGATGTGGTCACATGGGCAAAGACTTGTGTAAAAAATGGAGCAGGCGAAATACTACTTACTTCAGTAGATAGAGAAGGTACGCGTAAAGGTTTCGACATTGGGCTAGTAGGTGCAGTTTCTTCAGAAGTAAATGTTCCAGTCATTGCTAGTGGTGGTATGGGTAGACCAGAAGATCTCTTGTCGGTTGTGTCTGAAGGAGGTGCTGATGCTGTGGCAATGGCTGACATCCTTCATTACGATAGAGCTGAAATCGCAGAAATTAGGGCTTTAGCTGAATCTAAAGGGTTGGGAGTTAGGCGATATGATTACTCCTAATATAACCATTATCGATTACGGTGTTGGGAATACACTTAGTGTGTCAAGAGGATTTGAGTATTTTGGAGCCACGGTTGAGTTAACTTCAGATCCTGAAAAAATACTATCCGCGCAAAGAGTTGTACTTCCAGGAGTTGGAGCTTTTCCAAAAGCAATGCAAGCGCTAATGAGTTTAAATTTAATTACAGTAATTCAAGAGTTAGCAAATAAAGGAACCCCACTATTAGCAATCTGCTTAGGAATGCAATTACTTTTAGACGAGAGTGATGAGTTTGGTGAAACGGCTGGTTTAGGTTTAATTCCGGGTCGTGTAGTAGCAGTACCCAATACAACGATCGACGGAGTTATTCAAAAAATTCCAAATATAGGGTGGAACTCTCTCAATTATTCAAATGGAAGAGGTACTTGGAAAGATACACTTTTGCAAGATAATAAACCGGGTGATGCAGTATATTTTGTTCACTCTTTTATGTCTCAACCAAGTGACCGTAAAAATCTGATAGCACACGCCAATTACGGTGGTCATAAAATTTCAGCAGTAATTAATAGAGATAAAATAACTGGCTGTCAATTTCATCCTGAAAAAAGTGGCGTGGTCGGGCTAAAGATCCTGGAAAGATTTATTCTACAGTGAGAATTCTCGCTCTAATACCTGCACGAGGTGGATCCAAGAGACTTCCCGGTAAGAATGTTCGCAAACTTGGGAGTAAACCACTGATAAATTGGACTATCGATAGTGCATTGAGTACTCCAGAGTTGTCAGCTATTGTGGTTTCGACCGATGATCCGGAGATAGCGGAAATAGCGCAGTCTGCGGGGGCAACTGTTCCTTGGCTTCGACCAATAGAATTCGCAACAGATGAAGCTCGATCCGTGGATGTCGTTATTCATGCTTTGGATTGGTACGAAGCAGAAAATGGAAACGTTGATGGAATTTTACTACTACAACCAACTTCACCTTTTAGAACTAATGAAACAATTCAAAAGGCAATTAGTTTGTTTAAGAAGCATGAAGGAAGTTCGATTATTGGCGTATCTCCTGCTAAAAATTATCATTTACATACACTAGAAAAATACGGTGAGTTCCTTATTCCGTATGAAAAATATAGGTTTCTAAGAAAAAAGTCTCAAAATACATCCCAGATATATGCTGTAAACGGTTCAATCTATCTAATATCACCCCAAGAAATTCGGTTGAGGAAATCATTTATCGGTTCATGTTTAATACCAGTAATAACTGAGTCACCAATTGAAGCCCTGGATATAGATACCGAATGGGACTTTAAAATTGCAGAAATCTTTATGCATCACATACCTAATTTTAAATCAAAGTGACTAATCTTTATTAACAGTGTAGGTTTATAAAATTATATCAGTGATTAGGTAGGCAAACCAAATATTTATTGCTTCTGCAAACGCTTTGCAAGAACTATGCTTTGAATTACTCTAGGCTTCACATATGTTCTCCATACAACCAGTGTTTTTCACTAAGCGCCGAGTGATTGATTACGCCCGCGCAAAGGGTTGTATGTGTTGGGTATTAATTTAAATAGCTTTATCTTTTTTAAATTTAAACCCCCCAACTTTTTTTTACAAGGAGAAGTAAATGTCAAATGTAAGTCTAAAAGAAAAATCACCTGTATTTATTGATGCTAGAGGGCCAAGATACTCAGCCGCTATTACTACAACTGTCCTAGCTCTTGCGCTAATTACTGAATCTAATTACCTAATTGGATTTCAATTTGCCGTCTTTTTATCTGCTGTGCTCTTTGGGCTTAGAAGATCAATCTATGGCCTTTTATATCGCAATCTAATTCAGCC
>Ga0315903_10001757_pt1 | contig 32817 bp, 18 predicted proteins | sample LakEriMetagenome_7_FD_203524 | JGI IMG/M metagenome (GOLD analysis project Ga0315903, IMG submission 203524) | Freshwater fungal communities from buoy surface, Lake Erie, Ohio, United States - Buoy 2 MA119 | ecosystem: Environmental > Aquatic > Freshwater > Lake | place: USA: Lake Erie, Ohio...
GCCGTTGCGATACGCGTTGGGACGCTGGGAGAGCACGATCACCACATTGGTTTCGCGGGCGATGTGCGTCAGCTCGACGATGGCCGCCGCGAGCTTGCGTTCGGCGTCGGCCTGCAGGTGGTGCGAGAGATGGTCGATCACCACCATCTGCACCTGGGTCCGGTTTTTCAAAAAGTTCGCCAGCCATTTCTGACCCGATTTGCGGTGCAGCCCCGACCGGCAATCGCGCGTTTCGTAGGCGGCCGGCTCGAGGGTCTTCCACCGCGAGGGGACCTCCGTCGGCTTCCCCGACCAGGCCTGCAGCGCGGGGGTGACCAGTTGAACCCGGCCCAGATCGGCCCGGCTCACTGCGAGCCGGGGCTGGATGGTGTCGGCAAACGAATCGGCCCCGTTGAACAACAGCACTTCCCCCGGCTCACGGCGGAAGTGCTCGGGATCTCCCGGAAACGGCAACCCATTGGTGATCCGCGCCATCCAGTCGCACAGCAGGGTAGTTTTGCCCGAAGCGGTGTCGCCGACCACCACCACGAGATCCCCCGGCCGGATGCGTCCCTGCCAGATCCAGTTTTCGGGAGAGAGCGGCGGCCGCGACCCCAGTTCGGGACGGGCGGGATCAATCAGTTCATGCCGGACGGCCACAAACTCATCCCGCGGCAACCGGGGGTTCCAGAGACGGGGCACAGCTTGCTCGGCGGAAGACGTGACAGCGGGGGCCACGATGGTGAACTCCTGCAGTGAATGAACGTGCGTATCAATTCAGTATACGGAATAGATCGTCAGTGGTGAAGTGAACAGTGTCGATGGGTAGCGGGTGGCGAGTGGCGGGTGGCGGGAACGGTGGACCGTGGGGCGTGGGGCGTGGACCGTAGAGGGCACCGAATGCGTCGTAAGCAGCTACCAGATAGAGGGTTATGGCCCATCCCCGCTGGACACCCACCCACAAACACTCGCTCCCAGGGTCCAGGAACAGGGTCGCGGGGGGGCGGACCTCTGTGTCCGCTCCGCTGGACAAACATCCGAAAAGACCCGTCCCACTGGGCAGAGAAAAGACCTGGATCAGCAAGCCACCAATGTGCCCGCAACCGAGCACCCCCCCCGCAAGGGCCCAGCACCCGGGTCGCGGGGGGGCGGACCTCTGTGTCCGCTCCACTGGACAAACATCCGAAAATCCCCGTTCCGATGGGCAGCCAAGAATCATGGATCGGCCAACCCCCCGCTGGGCGTTCGGCCTCAACACACCCGGCATCGGCAGCGCGCTGGCATGCATCCGGTCCTTCGCCACCCCGTGGGGGGAGAAGGTCCCCGAAGGGGGGATGAGGGGGCAACCCGCGCGGGGTGCTTTGTGTCAGACCCCGACAAACCACCCGTTCCTTTCGCCCTCACCCCAACCCTCTCCCACAGTCACCCGGTATCTGCTGCTCGGGAGTCTTTTGGTGGGAGAGGGGGCGACGCGCGGCGGTGCCGCGAGTGAGCCACCGATCGGATTCACCAACCGACACGAGGTCGGGGGGATGGGGCGGCCGCCGGCCAGGCATGGGAGCCCCGATGCGAATCACCCTCAGACATCGACCGGCCAACAACCCCCCGCTGTACGTTCAACCAACGCTCCCCGCCACCCTGTTGCCAGTCCCTTGCGAAGGGTGTTCCCGGTGGGATGCACATGGAGGTTCCGATTCAGGTCTTTGGGCTGCCCGTCGAAAGGATTCACTTCCGATGCCAGCCCAACGGAGCGGACACAGAGGTCCGCCCCCCCGCCGGCCTGGTGCTGGGCCCTTGCGAAGGGTGATCCCGGTGGGGCGCACATCGGAGGTTCCGATCCAGGTCTTTGGGCTGCCCGTCGGAAGGATCATTTTCCGATTCACACCCACCGGAGCGGACACGGAGGTCCGCCCCCCCGCCACCCTGTTGCTGGCCCCTTGCGAAGGGTGATCGCGGTGGGGCGCACATCGGAGGTTCCGATCCACGTCTTTGGGCTGCCCGTCGGAACGATTTTCTTTCGAGCCAAGCCTGGGTGCGGGCTGGTGATGGCCCCCTCCAGCGCGGTCGCTCGGGGGGTGGGGTGTTACGGTCCCGCCGTGACGATGTGCAGCCGATCGATGGCCGCCTGTTCGACCGTTTTTTGTGTGCCGTCGGGCCAGCTGATTTCGAGTGTCACCGGCCCGGCGTGGTCCCCCAGCCCGAAGTGCAGCACGAGATCGTTCTGGTTCCCTTCCCCCGTCCCCGCTTCGACCTGCCGGGTGAGAGTCTGCTCGCCCCGGCGGAGGCGCACTTGCGTGCCGATCGCCGAGCGGTTGATGCGGGTGCCGTTCCCGATCAGCCGCACTTTCAGCCAGTGCTGGCCGGTGGACTGGTTCACAAACAGCCGGCCCGCAGTGGTGAGGTCGAGATCGCCGTCGTTGTCGACATCACCCCATGCCGCCTGATAGGTCGGGCCCTGACCGGCGAGCTTCGCCGGTGCGGTGGCGTCGGTGAAGACGAACTGGCCGTCATTCCGGAACAACACCGGGTGATTCGGCCGGCCGAACGACGCCACGCCGTAGACCGTGGTGAAGAACAGGTCCAGATCGCCGTCGTTGTCATAATCCGCCGCCGCCGGGGAGGCGTACGATTCCTGGTAAAACACCCCACAGGGACCGCGGTCCTCAAAGAGAAATTCCTGCGTCGGACCGAGGTTGCGGTAAAACCGCGACTTGGGCTGGTCTCCCCGGCCATCCTGGTGGGCGAAGTTCCCGGCGAACAGATCAAACAGGCCATCATTGTCGAAGTCGCCCCAGCAGGCCCCGATCGAGTGCCCGCCGCCAAATCCCTCCGAGGTGGCCAGCACCCGTTGTTTCTCGGCCAGATCGGTAAAGGCCCCCTGGCCGTCGTTCACCCACAGCACATTCGGCTGCAGGCGGTAGTTCGAGGCATAGACGTCGAGGTCGTGATCGTTGTCGAAGTCGCAGGCGGTCACTCCGCGGGCGCGGTAGCGGGCGTCGGTCGGGCCGACGGTGAACGTCTTGCCCCCCCGGTTGAAGAGCCAGAGCGAGGGCCAGGTGATGCCGGCATCCCAGTCTTCATACCCCCCCACATACAGGTCGACGAAGCCATCGTTGTTCCAGTCGCCCCAGCAGGCACCGCGGGAGACAGTCTTGGGAAGAGGCGGCAGCGGGACTTCCTCGAATCCCTTTCCGCCGAGGTTGCGGAACAGTTTGAGATGCGACCACGAGAAGAGGTCGGCGAAGCCGTCGTTGTCGAAGTCGGCGGCCACCGCATTGGCCACCTCGCCCAGTGCGGCAAAGCCCTTTCCGTCAAGGTTTCGCCAGACCTTGCCGGAAGAGACCAGATCGGTCCAGCCGTCATTGTCGACATCAATCCAGCAGGTCGCCTCGCCTCCCAGTTCGAGCTTCCACCCGGCGGTTTGGTCGGCGAACTCGACCTCCCCGAAGGCCAGCACCGGGGTCCCCTTCAGGCCGGCGGTCGCCAGACCCAGCATCCCGGCCAGCAAGGCCCCCAGACTCCGGTTCCAGGCTGTGCCACGACCCGGTGTCGACTGGCCATCTCGATCTTCTCGTTGCATCTTCAGACTCCTGCACGGGGGCTCGCGGGATGATGGGGGCGTTGGTTCGGGGCCAAACGGCACGGTAACAATTTTTCCCCCAGACGGTCGATCCCCTGTGCGGCCGAACCCCAGGCCGACCAGAGTCCGGCACCTGTCGTCCGCGCTCCGAGCACACCTCTGGGGACCACCCTTGCGGGGAGATCGGGGATCCACTTCTCCCCGGTCCTGGAACGGGTTGTGCGGTATGCGACAGGAGGCTGCCGGAGCGTCCGCGAGCACACGTCCACCGCGACAGAAAAGGCTTGACTTTGTCGAAGGGGGGGGATGAGAATCCGGAATGACCCCACGTGCCGCCAGCCTTGCGGGGGGGGCCCCGGTTGGTTGCGATTCCTCCCCTTGCGGATGGGAGGGTGGAACGAGAACTCGGCTTGTCTCAAAGTGGGGGGACTGTGGTGCGGAATCGTCTCGGCTTGTCGCAGTCCGTCACTGTCGCCCCGCGCCGTGTGTTGCGCCCTCGCTCGGCCCGCCATCCCGACACACGACAGGTCTCATGCCGCCAGCGCGGGTGGTCGGTTCTGGGGTGGCTGTTGTTCGGTCTGGTGGCGGGGGCAACACCACGGGCGTCCGTTGTCGCCGAAGAACCACCGCTGAGTCCGGACGAGACCCGGGCGCTGGAGTTCTTCGAAAGCCAGGTGCGGCCGCTGCTGGTCAACCGCTGTTTCACCTGTCACTCGGCCGACACCAACTCGCACGGGGGGTTGCGGGTCGATGATCGCCAGGGACTGCTGACGGGGGGAGGCCGGGGGCCGGCGGTTGTTCCCGGAGCGCCGGACCAGAGTCTGTTGTTGCGGGCGGTCAAACGGACCGACGACAAACTGAAAATGCCCCCCGAGAAGCCGCTGGACGAAGCGGAGGTGCAGATCCTCGAGCGGTGGATTGCCGCCGGGGCCCCCTGGACCAAAGTCCGCATTCCCAGCTCGCTGGGCCAGCGGAACGAAGAGTTTGAGCAACTGCGGAAAGAGCACTGGGCCTGGCAGCCCCTCACCCAGCCAACGGTTCCCGAAGTCGGCCTGGCGAGCTGGCCCCTGGGTGAGATCGACCGGTTTGTGCTCACGAAGCTCGAGCAGCGGGGGCTGGCTCCCGTGGCCGAGGCCGACAAGACCACCCTGTTGCGGCGGGTGACGTTCGACCTCACCGGGCTCCCCCCCACTCCCGAGGCGGTCGACGCCTTTCTGAAGGATGATTCTCCCCAGGCGTACGAGCGGGTGGTGGAGACGCTGCTCGATTCGCCGGGGTATGCCGAACGCTGGGCCCGGCACTGGCTGGACGTGGCGCGGTATGGGGAGTCGACCGGTTCAGCCCGCAACCTGCCGTTCCCGCACGCCTGGCGGTACCGCGACTATGTGATCCGGGCGTTCGAGACCGACAAGCCGTACGACGTGTTTGTGCGAGAACAGATCGCCGGCGACCTGCTGCCGGCGAATTCCCCCGCCCAGAAGGCCGAGCAGCTCGTGGCCACGGGCTTTCTGGCGGTCGGAGTCAAGGATGTGAACCAGCGGTTCAAGGTGCGCTACCTGATGGACAATGTCGATGAGCAGATCGACACCGTCTCGCGGGCGCTGCTGGGGCTGACGGTGAGCTGTGCCCGCTGCCACGACCACAAGTTCGACCCGATCTCGCTGACCGACTACTACGGACTGGCGGGCATCTTCCGCAGCACCGAGATGTGTGCCGGGCTGCGGAACAAGATGGGGGGGGGTGGTCTCGACTACTACGATACCGACATGCTGCTGAGTCTGGCTGTCGAGCAACGTGCGGAAGCCCGGCAGGAGGTGGTCGCGCAAGCCCGCAAGGAACTGCAGGGGGCGCAGGCCGAACTGCGGAAGGTCAACCAGTCGGGCAAGGCCGATGAGAAGACCGAAGACGGCCGCACCCGCCGGCAGGTGGCCCGCGCCCGGGTCGATGAGATGCAGCAAAAGGTGCTCGATCTGAGTGATCCGGCCCAGCACGGGCCGATTGCCCTGGGCGTGCGCGACGCCGCGCAGGTGGCCGATACCGAGATCCGCATTCGGGGCGAGGCCGAGAAACTGGGTCCGGTGGTTCCCCGCGGCGTCCCCGGGTGGATTCCCGCCTCACAGACCTATCGGGTGAACCGACGGCAAAGCGGCCGGCTGGAACTGGCCGACTGGCTGACCGATCCCGAGAACCCGCTGACCCCGCGGGTCATGGTCAACCGCGTCTGGCTGCACCTGTTTGGTCGGGGGATTGTGAAGACCCCCGACAACTTCGGCACCACGGGAGATCTGCCGTCGCATCCCGAATTGCTCGACCACCTCGCCCGGCAATTCGTGGCGCAGGGCTGGAGCGTGAAAAAGCTCGTGCGGCAGATCGTGCTGAGCAGGGCGTATCGCCTGGGTGCCGAGACCACCAGCCAGCACCTCGCCCTCGACCCCGACAACACGCTGGTGTGGCGTCATTCCCCCCGCCGGCTGGAAGCCGAGGAATTGCGCGACGCCACATTGGCGATTGCCGGCCAGCTCACGGCAAACCGACCCGAAGGTTCGCCCGTTGCGCAACTGAAGGTGATCGAGATTGGCAACAACGGGGCCGAGGCGAAGAAACTCGCCGAGTTTGCCCGGGCCAGCCGGCATCGCAGCCTGTTTTTGCCGCTGGTGCGCACGCAGGTGCCGCAGTCTCTGGCGGCGTGGGACTTTGCCGAGCAGGGATTTGTGACGGGCAGCCGGGACGCGACCACGGTGGCACCGCAGGCGCTGTACCAGTTGAACGACGGTTTTGTGCGCGAGCAGGCGCGGGCTCTGGCCGAGCGGGTCCTGGCCGCCAACGACGAACCCGATCGCGAGCGGGTGGTGCGGGCCTGGCGGCTGGTCCTGGGGCGGGTTCCGACCGATCCGGAGGTCACCCAGGCGCTGGAGTATCTGGCGGGATATGTCGCCGCCTTGCGGGAGTTGGTGCCGCCGGTTCCCGACCGCCCGGAGGCTCCCCTGCTGCCCGACCAACAGCCTCCCGCGAAGGCTCCTGTGCCGCAGTTGGGTGAAGGGGCGGTTTCCGAGGGTGTCCCCGATCCCGGCCGTTTCCCGCGGCTGGCGTGGGACAGTCTCTGCCACGCCCTGCTGAGCACCGCCGAGTTCCGTTATCTGCGCTGAGCCAACCTTCTCCCGGCACTCCGGGGGAGACAGGTCTTTCCATCGCTACCCCTGCCACGAGTTGATCCATGACTGCACCTCTCGACTGGAACGCTTCCTGCGACCGGCGGTCGGCTTTGTGGCGGGCTTCGGTCGGCTTCGGAGCGCTGTCGCTCGAGGCACTCGCCCGCATCGCCGCCCGGAACCAGGCGCTGGGTGCCGAGGGGTCTGCCGCCCCGCGTCCGGCCCCGCTGGCTCCCCGGCCGCCGCACCTGCCCGTCCGGGCGAAGCGGATCATCTTCCTCTTCATGGAGGGGGCGATGTCGCAGATGGACACGATCGAATACAAGCCAAGCCTGCAGGCGAGTGACGGTCAGCCCGGTCCCGGCGGGGGGAAGCTGGTCGCCTCGAAGTTCCGGTTCGCGCAGCATGGCGACACCGGCACCTGGGTGTCGGAGCTGTTTCCGCATCTGGCCCGGCATGTCGACCGGTTTTGCTTCCTGCGGGGGCTGCACACCGACACTCCCGCCCATCCGCAGGCGGTCATCCAGTTGCACACCGGGGCGTCGATCGCCTCGCTGACCCGCCCGTCCCTGGGCTCCTGGCTGCTGTATGGGCTGGGGACCGAGAACGACGACCTGCCCGGCTATGTCACCGTCAATCCTCCGGCGAATTTCGGCGGCAGCATCAACTACGGCAGTGCCTTTCTGCCGGCGCACTATCAGGGGACCCGAATCGACGACACGGGGAACATGCCGAACCTGCGGCCCGCGGTCGATCGTCGGCTGCAGCGCCGGCAGCTCGACCTGGTCCAGGCGTTCAATCAACAGTTCGCCACCCAGCCTGGGGCGCCGGCCGAGGTCGAAGCGGTGATCGAGACCAATGAACTGGCCTACCGCATGCAGGGGAAGATTCCACAGCTTCTGGATCTGTCGAAAGAGCCGGCGTCCGTGCGCGAGGCGTATGGGATCAAGCCCGGGCCCGAGGGGAGTTTTGCCCGGCAGTGTCTGATGGCCCGTCGGCTGAGCGAGGCGGGGGTCCGCTTCGTCGAGATCTGCCAGGGGGGGTGGGATCACCACAGCGGGCTGCACAAGGGATTGATCCGCAACTGCGGACTGGTCGATCAGCCGGTCGCCGCCCTGCTCGACGACCTCGACCAACGGGGCCTGCTGGAGGAAACGCTCGTGCTGTTTGGCAGCGAGTTCGGCCGGCAGCCCAGCGCCCAGGGAGAGGATGGCCGGGATCACAACATCACCGGCTACCCCATGATTCTCGCCGGGGCCGGGGTGAAGGCGGGCTACAACCACGGAGCCACCGACGAGTTTGGGATCCGGGCGATCGACGGGCGGATGCACACCACCGACCTGCACGCCACGCTGCTGGCGCTGATGGGGCTGGAACACACCCAGTTGACGTATCGCTACGCGGGACGTGACTTCCGGCTGACCGACGTCGCCGGAAACGTGGCCCACGAGATCTTTGCCTGAGCCGTCCCACCGGCCACGACGGGGGGCGGCTTGAGCCAGAGGCGAATCGGGTGACGTTCCCGCCGGGGACTTCAGGCGACGCAGCGCAACTGCATGTCACTGGCGTTGACCGAGACGATGGCGATGCCTGCCTCGTCGGCCTGGCGGACCACCTCGTCGTGGTCGAGAACGATGGTCTGACCTTCTTCAATCGCCAGCACCTTCGCACCACACTCGCGCATGGTCTGGATGGTCTGCTGGCCGATGGTGGGGACGTCGAACCGGCGATCCTGTTGCGGCTTGGCGACTTTGACGACGGTGAAGCCTCCCTTGCGGCACAGTTCACCGGCGCGGCGGATGCACTGATCGGTCCCTTCGATCGCCTCGACCGCCAGCACGGCGGTCTCCTTGACCATCACGCTCTGGCCGACGTCGAGCCGCCCCATTTCCTTGGCCAGTTCCCAGCCGAAGCAGATGTCTTTCCACTGGGCGGGGGTCGGTTTGCGGCGGGTGAGGAAGCCGTGGTTCACGAGCAGCTCCGGGCAGTAATCGAGGGCCGAGTCGAAGGTGATGCCATCGCGTTCGAATTCGCGGATGACGGCCAGCAGCAGGGTGTCGTCCTTCTTGTTGCCGGTGGCGTAGCGGAACCACATATGGAGGGTCCGCCAGTCGGGCAAGAGGCGCCAGAAGAGATGGGGCCGGACCAGCACCACCTTTTCGATCTTCCCGGCCATCACCACATGGTCAATGGCCGCCTTGCGGAAGGTGCGAATCGCCCGGCCGATGCGGGCCAGAGGAAGGAACTCGCAGGCGTCGCAGCAGTTGAACAGTTCTTCGGGGGCCATCCCCTCGACACCGAGGCAATGGACCGAGAGCCCCTGCCGGCGGGCGGCCTGGGCGAACAGGATGGGGAACCGGCCTGCGCCAGCCAGCAGGCCAACGCGTCGGACGGGAGGTTCGAATACAGCCAGGGAACTCATGCGGTCAGCCTCCCGGGGCGGCCGACAGCCGCTTTTCGAGTTCTTCCAGACGTTTTTCGAGATCGCGGATCTGCTTCCGCATTTCGGGGGTCCGGGCGGTGGCCATCACGATCTTCAGCTCTTCCATCTCGGGCCGGGCCGGGATGCCGACGTGCGTCTCCCCGGCGGGAATGTCCCGGTGCACCCCGGCTTTGGCTCCCACAGTGGCCCCCTGCCCGAGGTGCACGTGATCGGCGGTCCCCACCTGCCCGCCAAGCCGCACATAGTCTCCGGTGCTGCACGAACCCGCCATGCCCACTTGCGAAGCGAACACGTTGTGCCGGCCGATCTCGCAGTTGTGTCCAATCATCACGAGGTTGTCGAGCTTTGTCCCGGCCCCGACGACGGTCGGTCCGATCATGCCCCGATCGACCGTCGTATTCGCGCCGATTTCAACATCATCCTCGACACGCACGCTCCCCAGTTGCGGAATCTTATCGAAACGGCCATTCCGGAAGCGGTAGCCAAACCCGTCCGCCCCGAGCACCACCCCGGCATGCAGAATGACCCGGCTGCCGACCGTCACGCCGTAGTAGAGGACCACGTGCGGGTACAGCACGCAGTCGTCTCCCACGGTGCAGTCGGGACCGATGTAGACTCCGGGATACAGCAGGCAGCGGGCCCCCACGCGGGCCCGGGCATCGATGACCGCACCGGGATAGATCTGGGTGTCGGTTCCCACGGTGGCCGAGGGATCGATGTGCGCCTGGGGCGAGACACCAACGCGCGGCGGGGCGGGGAGCGGACGGAATTCCCGGAGGATCACCAGGAAGGCGTCGAGCGGATCGGCGACCGCGACCAGGCTGGTGGTCAGACCTTCGGTGGTCAGGGCGGCGGCGAGAGTCTCGGCCTGTGATTCCGGGACGAGGCACGCCCCGGCGGACGATTTGCGCAGGCGTTTGAAGTTCTTGTCGTCGGCGGCGAAGGTGATTTCATTCGCCCCGGCCCGTGTCAGCGGGCTGGCGTCGCGAATGTCGCGATCGGCGTCGCCCAGCACGCGCCCCTTCACGAGCGCCGCGAGGTCCTTCAGGGTGTGCACGGTCATGCGGTGGGAGTCCTTTCCGGAGGCCTTGTACGATAGCCCCCGGCAAGGCCGCAAGATCAGTCCCGGGCGAGGTCTCGGGCAGGCCGCGCGGCGGGAGACCTGAGCGGTCGGACGCACCCGGCACGATCCTCCGGTCTGTCTGTCCAGGGCCCCCCCCCGCCCCACGTCACGCCAGCCACGTCACGCCAGCCAGGTCGCCGCTGGCCGGGGCGGCGTCGCGGCGTACCGGACCGGACCGTTCTGGATCGGGCATTTCGGTGAGCCTGTTCCTGCAGGCGGGAATTCGGGATTTTGGCTCAAGTTTTCGCACAAACTCCGCTTGACCCATTTCGGCGGGTTGCCCTATAAGCCGCGCTCCCCGTGCCTACGGATGGGCACACGACCCAGGGGAAACAATCCGGCCCCTTGGCAGGGGCGAACCACAGGAAGGGAATCGAAACATGGCGGAATTGAACCCCAGCCCCGGCCCGCAGGCGGGACAGAAGCGGAATTGGACCCTGGCGATCGCCGGAACGGCGGCTGTTTTGCTGATGGCTGGATTGGCCATGCAGGTGATGAAGCCGACGGGAGCGCACTCGGAAGATGGCTCGGGCAAGGCGCCGGCCGCCCGTCCCGCCGCCAGCACCGAGAAGGTCGTGGCCACCATCAAGACCGGCGGCTCGGTCGACAAGGTCACCTACGACGATCTGGCCAAGGAATGCGTCGCCCGCTATGGGGCCGAGATCCTCGACAACCTGATCAATCGCCGGATCATCCAGCAGGCGTGCGACCAGCACGGCATCACGGTTTCGGAAGCCGAGGTGAAGGCCGAGGTCAACCGCATCGCCAAGAAGTTCGGGCTCGATGAAGAGAACTGGCTGAAGATGCTGCAGGCCGAGCGGAACGTGACCCCGGCCCAGTATTACAACGACATCATCTGGCCGATGCTGGCCCTGCGGAAGCTGGCGGGCGAGACGGTCGAGATTTCGGACAAGGAACTGAAGCTGGCGTTCGACCGGAACTACGGTCCCCGCGTGAAGGCCCGGGCGATTGTGCTCGACAATCCCCGTCGGGCTCGGGAAGTGCATGCCAAGGTCGTGGCGAACCCCGAGGATTTCGCCAAGTACGTGACCGAGTTCTCGATCGATCCGAACAGCCGGGCGCTGGGCGGGGTCATTCCCCCCATTCCGCGTCACGCCGGGAACGAGAAGCTCGAAGAGGTGGTCTTCAAGCTGAAGGAAAACGAGATTTCGTCGGTGGTGCAGGTGGGGGTCAACCAGTACATGATCGTGCTGTGTGAAGGCCGCACCGAGCAGGTTGTGACCGAGTTGACCTCGGACGTCGAGACGATGCTGCGTGACCAGCTGACGGAAGAGAAGGTGCAGCAGTCGGTCGCGAAGGTCTTCGAGAACCTCAAGGACAACGCCCGGGTCGAGAACATTCTGACCGGAACGGTGCAGGGGGGCGAGAAGAAGCCCGCCGCGGCCGCCCGCAAGGGAGCGGTCAAGCCGGCGGCGGGAGCCGCAGGCAAGTCGGCTGGTGACGTGACGGGTGTCAGTGGCGAGGTCGAAGCGAAACCCGCTCCCCGCGCCGCCGGCAAGCCCAAAGCCCCGGCCACGAAGTAATCCATTTCACGCGATCTTCAGGAATCATCCGGGGGGCAGCAATGTCTTCCGGGTGTCATGGAAGCGTGGTCTCCCTCCCACGCTTCATGCCTCTGCCACCAGCCCCGGTGTCTTCGGACCGCACCGGGGCTGGCTGCGTTCTTTGGGAAGAGATCCCTGGTCCGAGACCTCTCTCTTGTTCCGTTGGTCCGTCTCTGGAATGGACGTGCTGCGATCCTGCGTGGGGTGTGCGCATCGCTTCCACTCCAGAAGAAACCGGTCGGGACGCTGCGGGGGAGGTCAGGAAAGGGGGTCGGTCAGTTTCCGCAGCAGCGCCCCGATCTCATCGGAGACCTGTTGCCTGGTGGTGAATCGCATGAGGGTACCGTTCCGCAGGCGGGCCAACAGGATCTCATTCGATTGGCCCGGGCTCTCGGGAGGCACAGGCCGCACATGCCTGGCGAGCGGCCGCCACTCGAGATCAACCGCCTCGGGCCGCTTGGTGTACACCGTCAGCGTTCCCCGGTCCGGGAGATTCATCCGGGCACACGCGGCCTCCTCGAACGTCCAGGCCGCATCGGGAAACGCCTGTTCCACCATGTCCAGAATCAGGCCGACCAGATCGGTCGGCCACGCCACCCGGGCCCCCTCGGGGAAACCACGCCGCTTCTCGTGCCATCCCCGGCCCAGCTTCCGCCAGGGGGTCTCGGCGGCGAGGGATGCCGCTCCCTTCGTTGCGGTGGCTCCCGACTTCGCCTCCGCGGTTTTGCCCGTCTTGCCGCGCCCCCTGGCGGGGCGCTTCTCGCGCGTCGGCTCCTCCTCTGCGGACGCCGAGGACACAGCGCGCCGTCCCCCGGAGACAGCCGCTGTTTCCGTTTTTGACTTGCCGGCTGTGAGCTGTGCCCCCGATGGTTTCCCCTCCGGCTTCCTCCCCGAATACACCTCGAGGGCCTTCCCCAGAAACTCGCGGAAGGCGGGTGTGTCGATCTCGCGCAGCCAGTGCACCGAGATCTCGATCTCCTGCCAGCCGACTTCGAGCCGCCGGACCTGCACCCGGTCGGCCCGGCCATAGACCGGCACCTCATCGATGTCGTCGAACGACTGCAGCCCCAACGCCTGGTCGAGCCGCTCTTCCCGGAAGGGAGCCCCGGGGACCCGGAACTTCAGCTTGAGAATCCATTCGTCTCCCGTCATCGCGTGCAGAAACCAGTGCTTGCGCGGCTCGACACCCCGCACGTCGACGATGCTGCGTTCGGACCAGTTGACTGCAAACGCCCCGTGCGATTCGATCTGGCGGATCACCGCCTCGAGCGCCGGCCCCTCCCACCGGCACGGGGTCCCGACGTGCGTCAGCCGGGTTTCAAGGTGCCACCGCCGGCCGTCGGTCTGCCACGGCATGCGGGTGCTCTTGCCCACCTCTTCGATCTCGAGATCCCCGGCCTTCTTCCGGCTCACCGCTTTCGCGTCGAACAGCTCCAGCTCGGCCCGCAGATCGCGCTGCAACAACGGCGCCAGCAGTTCTCCCGTGTAGGTGTGGCGGGGCCAGCGCGGGGTGTCGGCCACCTCTTCGGGCGTTCCTTCGGCCACCACCCAGCCCCCGTCGGCCCCCGCCTCGGGACCAATGTCGACAATCCAGTCGGCCGTCTTGATGACGTCGAGGTTGTGCTCGATGACCACCACGGTGTTCCCCAACTGCACCAGGCTGTGCAGCACTTTCAACAGCTTGCGAATGTCGTCGAAGTGCAGCCCGGTGGTCGGTTCGTCGAGGATGTACAGCGTGCGCCCCGTCTGGGGGCGGGCCAGTTCCGAGGCCAGCTTCACCCGCTGTGCCTCGCCTCCCGAGAGGGTCGCCGCCGACTGCCCCAGCGTGAGGTAGTCGAGCCCCACCGCGCACAGCGTCGACAAAATGGCCCGCACCTTCGGGATGTTCGCGAACAGTTCGGCCGCCTGGCCAATCGACATTTCCAGCACGTCGGCAATCGAGTTCCCGTGGTAGGTGACCGCCAGCGTCTCGGCGTTGAACCGCCTCCCCCGGCAGTCGTCGCACGTCACCCACACATCGGGCAGGAAGTGCATTTCGATCTTCTTTTGCCCGTTCCCCTCACACGCCTCGCAGCGGCCCCCCGGCCGGTTGAAGCTGAAGCGGCCGGGCCGGAACCCGCGCAGCTTCGCCTCGGGCAAGCGGGCGAACAGTTCGCGGATCAGATCGAAGACCCCGGTGTAGGTGGCGGGGTTCGACGCGGGGGTCGTTCCCAGGGGCTGCTGGTCGACGGTGATCACCTTGTTGACCTTCTGCAGCCCCTTCAGCTCACGGTGCTTGCCGGGGGTCTCCCGGGCCCCGTGCAGCCGGCGGGCCACCACCCGGGCGAGGGTGTCTTCAATCAGCGAGCTTTTGCCCGACCCCGAGACCCCCGTGATGCAGGTGAGTGTTCCCAAGGGAATCCGCAGGTCGATGTCGTGCAGGTTGTGGTGGGTGCAGCCGAGCAGCTCGAGCCAGCCTCCGCCGGGGGTCTCCGATTCGCCGGGACGATTTCCCACCCCCAGCCGGCGTGCGGTGGGAATGGCGATCTGCTCGCGTCCCGAGAGAAATTTCCCGGTGAGCGAGGTGGTCGACTTCTTGAGTTCACGGGGCGCTCCCTGACCCACGATGGTTCCGCCAAACCGGCCAGCCCCCGGGCCGAAATCGTACAGCCGGTCGGCCGCGTCGAGCACCTCGCGGTCATGCTCGACCAGCACCACGGTGTTCCCCAGATCGCGCAGTTGCCGCAGCGCCTTCAAGAGGCGGCCGTTGTCGCGGGGGTGTAGCCCAATTGTCGGCTCATCGAGCACGTAGAGCACCCCGGTCAGCGAGCGCCCCACCTGCCCGGCCAGCCGGATCCGCTGGCTTTCCCCCCCCGAGAGTGTGGGCATTGTGCGCGACAGGGTGAGGTAATGCAGACCCACATCGACCAAAAAGCCAAGCCGCCCCATCACCTCGCGCAGCAGATCTCCCGCGATTTTCTTCTCGGAGGGCTTCAGCTTGATTCCCTTGAGGAATTCGAGGCATTCGCCCAGGGGGAGTTCGACCACTTCCTGCAAAGTCCGGTCGGAGAACCGCACCGCGGCCGCGTCGGCCCGCAACCGGCTTCCCTGGCACCCCGGGCAGGGGACTTCCCCCACGTGCTGCGAGAGACGCTGGGCGAACTGGAAGGAAATGCGGCTGAGGTCGTCGAGCACGGGGTAGAGCCCCTTGTACTGCACGGCAAACCCCGGCTCGAACCGTTGCGGGTCGGCGGGGACCTCGATCCAGCGGTCTCCCGTGCCGAAGAGAATAATGCGTTTGTGCCGGGCGTCGAGCCGTTCGAACGGCACATCCACCGGCACATGCATCGTCTGCGCGACGGCGGCCAGCAGCCGGGAAAACAGGCGGTTTTTCCGTGGATCGGGCCAGGCGGTCACCACCCCTTCGGACAGCGTGTGGTGGGGCTCCCCCACGAGGGCCGAGAGATCGGTCCCCTGCTGCGTTCCCAGTCCCTCGCAGGTGCTGCACCACCCCAGCATGCTATTGAACGAGAAGTTGTTGGGAGAGAGCGCCTCGTAGCTCTGTCCACAACGATGACAGGCACGATGCAGACTGTAGGTATCGATCTGCCAGTCGGTCTCCTCGCGCTGGTCGTCGATGAGCGCGGTCTTGAGAACCCCCCGCCCGAGATCGAGCGCCTTCTCGACCGATTCGGCCAGCCGCTTCCGGGCGGAGGGCCCGAGCGTGATCCGGTCCACCACGATCTCGACCTGATGCCGGCTGCGGCGGTCGAGGTCGGGAACCTCGTCAATCGTCGTGGTCTCGCCATTCACCCGCACGCGACGCCACCCCTGCCCGCGCAGGCGGTCCCACAGGCGATCGTACGAGTCCCCCACCGCCACTTCCTGGGGGGCGAGAATCAGCAACCGGCTCTGCGCGGGACGGGCCAGCAGCTGCTCGATCACCTGGTCGGTGGTCTGCGTCGCGACCGGCAGATCGCACTGGGGACAGTACGGCTGTCCCAACCGGGCGAACAGGATGCGCAGATAGTCGTAGATCTCGGTGACCGTGCCCACCGTCGAGCGCGGGGTGTTTCCCACCGTCTTCTGCTCGATGGCGATCGCGGGAGAGAGCCCACTCACATGCTCGACCCGCGGCTTGGGCATCTGCCCCAGGAACTGCCGGGCGTAGGCCGAGAGCGACTCGACATACCGCCGCTGTCCCTCGGCATACAGCGTGTCCATCGCCAGCGAACTCTTTCCCGAGCCGCTGGGGCCGCAGAAGACGCTCATCTGGTGCCGGGGGAGCTCGATGTCAACATTCTGCAGATTGTGCTGGCTGGCCCCCTGCACCACGAGCGGTCGCGAGACATCGAAGGGAGCGGGACGGCGGCCCTGGGTGGCGGGCAGCGGGCGGGCCTTGGCGGCGCGGGCTTTGGGGTTCGCCCGCTCGGCATCGCTCTGCAGCACCTTGCGCAGCGCCCGCCCGGTATGTGAGGTCTCGCACCCGGCAATCGTCTCGGGAATGCCCGCCGCCAGCACGCAGCCCCCGCCGGCCCCTCCCTCGGGCCCCATGTCGATCACCCAGTCGGCGGTCTTGATGACGTCGAGATTGTGCTCGACCACCAGCACGGTGTTCCCCAGGTCGACCAGACCATGCAGCACTTCCAGCAGCTTCTTCACGTCGGCGAAGTGCAGGCCGGTGGTCGGCTCGTCGAGCAGGTAGATGGTCCGCCCGGTCGAGCGTTTCCCCAGTTCGCGGGCCAGCTTCACGCGCTGTGCCTCACCTCCCGAGAGGGTGGGCGAGGGTTGGCCGAGCTTGAGGTAGTCGAGCCCCACATCGTGCAGCGTCTGCAGCAGTTTCGCGATGGGGGCGACGTTCTCGAAATGCTTGAGTGCCTGCTGCACATCCATCTCGAGCACTTCGGCGATGTTCTTTCCCTTGAACCGCACATCGAGCGTCTCATGCTTGAAGCGGGCTCCGTTACAGACGGGGCAGGTGATCCACACATCCGCCAGGAAGTCCATTTCGAGCCGGTTCGATCCGTTGCCGTCACAGGCCTCGCACCGCCCCATCTCGACGTTGAAACTGAACCGTCCGGGGGCCCAGCCGCGCAGGCGCGATTCGGGCAGGTCGGCATACAGGTCGCGGATCAGGTCGAAGAGCTTGACGTAGGTGGCCGGGTTGGAGCGGGGGGTCCGTCCGATCGGCGACTGGTCGATGTCGATCGCCTTGTCGAGATGCTCGAGCCCCACCAGCTTGTCGAACTTTCCCGGGTTCCCCTCGCCGCCATTCAGATCGCGGTTGAGCGCCTCGAAGAGAATGTCGTTCACCAGTGAACTCTTGCCCGAGCCGCTGACCCCGGTCACGCAGACAAATGCCCCGAGGGGAATGCCGACGTTGACCCCCTTGAGGTTGTTGTGCGCCGCCCCGCGCACTTCGAGCGTTTTTTTGGGGTCGAGCGTGCGGCGCTGGGGGCGGGCGATGCTGTCGCGTCCCGAGAGGAAAGCGCCGGTCACACTGCGCTTCTCGGCACAGATCGTCGCGAGATCTCCCTGGGCGACCACTTCGCCCCCCCGGACTCCCGGGCCCGGGCCGAAGTCGACGATGTGATCCGCGGCCCGCATCGTGTCTTCGTCGTGCTCGACCACGATCACGGTGTTGCCCTGATCGCGCAGATCGAGCAGGCTGTCGAGCAGCTTGTCGTTGTCGCGGGGATGCAGGCCGATGGAGGGTTCGTCCAGGATGTAGACCACCCCCACAAGCCCGCAGCCAATCTGGCCCGCCAGGCGAATCCGCTGGCTTTCACCCCCGGAAAGGGTGGGGGCGGTGCGGTCGAGCGTGAGATAATCGAGCCCGCACCGCAGCAGGAAGCCGAGCCGTCCCCGGATCTCGCGAATCGCCTCATGCGCGATCTGGGCCTGGGTTTCGTCGAGCACCAGGTCGGCGAAGAAGCGATGGGCCTCGGCAATGGTCAGCCCGCATACCTCGGGCAGCGACTTGGCGACCGGCCCGGCCGACGCCGACACCGCGGCGCCCGGGGCCGGTGCGGCGGTCTTGCGGGCCCGGGAGGTCGCGCGGGGGGCGGGCTGTCCCGCTTTGGCTTTCGACTTCTGCAACGCGCGGGACGTGCTGGCCGGGGCCGGGAGATCGGCGGGGCGATCGGGCTCGAAGGTGCGGGCGGTGATGCGCACGGCACACGCCTGGCGATTGAGCCGGGTGCCATGGCAGGTGCTGCACTCGGCCATGTGCAGGTATTTCTCGAGCTGCCGGCGGCGCATGGGGTTCTTGGCGACGCGGTACGCCTCAAGCAGTTCGGGAATCACGCCGGGAAACGTGCCGCCGTGTTTCCAGACGCCGCCCCGGTTGCGCCAGCCGAAGGTGATGTTGCGCTCGCCGGTGCCGTAGAGCAGCGAGTGCCGGACGGCGGGCAGCAGGTTGTGCCAGGGGGTGGTGAGAATGCTGTCTTCGGGCAGTTTGTGATCGCGTTCGAGCGTGGCGGCAACCCCTTCAAAGATGTGCCGTCGCCAGCGCCCCATCTCCCGGAACGATCCGACCAGAGGGATGGCCCCTTTGGCGAAGCTGAGCGCGTCATCGGGAATGAGCAGGGCGAGGTCGAAGTCGTAGCGCACGCCGAGACCGTTGCAATCCCGGCACATTCCCTGCGGACTGTTGAAGCTGAAGAGCTGGGGACTGGGGGGTTCGTAGCTGAGCTGGCAGTGGGTGCAGGCGTAGCGGGTGCTGTAGAGGCGGTCGACCAGAACGGTCTCGGTGGCCGGGTTGCCGGAGTTGGCCGCGGTGTCGGGGCTGGGTTCGGCCCCGCGCTGGGCACGCCGGCCGCGGGATGTGGCGGCGGGGGTCTCGTCGTCAGGTTCGGCTTCGTCGGCGGTTTCCCCCCGGGCCCGCTGCGCCTCGGTGGCGATGATCAGGCTTCCCTGGCCCTGGCGCAGGCCCTGTTCGACCGCCTCGGCGAGGCGGGTGCGGATGCCGGGCCCGGCCTGCAGGCGGTCGATCACCACGTCGATGGTGTGCCGCATTTGGCGGTCGAGGGTGGGGGCCTCGGAGAGGTTCACAATGCGGCCATCAACGCGGGCCCGCAGGTAGCCCTGTTTCAGCAGGTCTTCGAAGAGGTCGCGGTATTCCCCCTTCTGGCGCTGGATGAGCGGGGCCAGCACGACGAAGCGGGTCCCTTCGGGGAGCCGCAACAGGGCTTCGAGAATCTGGTCGGACGTCTGCGCGGTGATGGGGCGGTTGCACTCGGGACAGAACCCCTGGCCGACGCGGGCGAAGAGAACGCGCAGATAGTCGTAGATCTCGGTGATGGTGCCGACGGTGCTGCGGGGGTTCCGGCCGCTGGTCTTCTGCTGGATGGAGATCGAGGGGGCGAGCCCGGTGATGAGGTCGACCTCGGGCTTGGGCATCTGCCCAAGGAACTGGCGGGCGTAGCTGGAGAGCGATTCGACATACCGGCGTTGTCCCTCGGCATAGAGGGTGTCGAACGCAAGCGAGCTCTTGCCCGAGCCGCTGACCCCGGTCATGGCGATCAGCTGATTGCGGGGCAGGCGGACGTCGACGCTCCGCAGATTGTGTTCACGGGCCCCGCGGATGACGATGTCGGAATCGGGCATGGAATCTCAAATCCCCTGGCAACCACCACAGCGTGCGGACCAGGGGAGGGGGAATCAGGAAGAGTCAGGCGTCAAGCGTCGGCAAATTGTAGTTTCCCGGGGCGTGGGGGTCTTGGCTGGGGGCAGGATTGCGTGGCGGACAGTACGAACCAGGCTGCCAGCAACCTCAATCCGGAAGGAGACGGACCGGTCGCCGGCATGGAGTTCCGAACCGGGTCTGGCCCCTTGTGACCGGCGATGTGGACTTCGGCCATGGTGGTTTCGCGCACTGCCCAGCAAGTCCGACACAGTGGTGCGGGCTGCGACATGGCATCCGCCTCCTGCTGACCGAGGGGGTGGAAGGGTGCGGATCAACTCAAACCGAGTGGCAAACGAAGCGATTCTCGCACGGGTTCCCCAGGGCCACGTGCAACCGGCGTTGCTGGGGCTCGGCAATGAGCGCGGCGACGGTTTTGCCCCGGTGGTCGAGCATCGGGCCCGATGGACCGGTGTGCGGATGACGGCAGATGCCGACCGGTGCCCCCTCATGGTCGGCGAGAAACCGCTGCAGTTCGGCCACCGTCAACTTCCCCCAGGCCCCTGCAATCAACGACTGCAGCCGGGCTTGCCGGGGGAACGAATCGGCCGGGCTCTGCCGCCAGTTCGCCTCGCAGGCGTGCGCACCACATACATAATGGTTCGCATGTACCAGGAACCCCTGGGGGTCTCCCCGCCCCACCAGCACCGGACCGGCACTCGTCAGCTCGACGTCGGCAATCTGCCCCGTGCCGTCGGCCAGCATGTAGTTGCCGTTGGAACAGACCGGAAACCGCTCGAACAGCGCCAGCACATCGTCCAGCGAGCGTTGTTCGAGAATGAGCCTTTTGAGTGGGTAATGCGACAGGGCGAACTTCCAGGCGGGTCCACCTCCCAGCGCATTGGCAAAGTGACAGACGCCGTGCTCGTTGAGGCCGTGATAGCCCAGCATGCCTCCAAACGTCCACATCAGCAGCGCGGGCTTCCCCTGGGGGAACAGCCGCAGGATGTAGCCGAACTGTTCCAGCTTGGGAGGGTTGTCACTCGTCTGGCCGGCCAGGGTGGTCCCGCTGGCGGTACCGGCCGGAGTGATGGCGAAGGTCGTGCAGGCACCATCCGGCAGTTGGCTCAGTTCCCCCCGCAATTGCAGCGCGAGAGCGTCGGCATCGGTGATACCCGCCCCCTCGGCCAGACCGCGCACCTCATCCCACAAGTCGGGGACCTGGCTTTCAAACAACGGCTGAAAGACGCGGGCCCGCTCGCGCAGTGCGAGCGGGCCCAACTTCAACGACTCGGCCAGCGCCGCCAGGTAGCCCCGAATCTGCTCCCGCGCCTGGGCACCGTGCTGCCGGCCCAGTTCCCGGGGGGTGCCGCGGGCTTCGAACAGCGGATATTCGGTCGCCATGGCAGATTCCGGAAGGTGAGGCGGGGGCCCAGTCAGGCGGTCACTTCCGGCAGTTCGAATCCCTTCCGGTACTCGCGGGTGAAGAGCCGGTTCGCCTCGGGATCACTCGAGAGCTCGGTGACTGGGTCGATGGTCAACGGCCGTCCCAGGCGGTAGGGGGTGGTGTTCTCGTCGACACCGTTTTCCCGCAGGTGGGCCTCGAAGCTGTCGAAGGTCTCAACGACATGCTTGTTCCCCTCGAACCCCTGAGGGCGGGTCCCCAAAGCCGCGGGCTGCCCCAAGCGGTACGACACATTCCCCAGGTGCGCAAGAGCGCTCGAGAGATGGCCATCCTCGATATCGAGGTGCAGGTCTTTGTAGTTCCGGCTCTTGATCGCCTTGACGAGGTTGGCGAAGTGCAGCTGGTAGTCTCCACCGCCCCACTTCCCCAGTTCCTTGCCGTCGTAGTCGAAGGCGATGCCCGAGGTGTAGTTGGGGCCGACGGCATAGCCCTCGGTGCCAAACCAGATGTTGGCCGCCCCGTTGAATCCGCCGGCATGCAGCCCGAAGGTGACGGGAGACTTGATGGGAAGGCCGCGGACGTCGGAGATCAGCTCGGCATCGTCCCACTGGTAGATGGTGACCTGGCTGTTGGCGACATCGCCGTTGTCGACATAACCCAGCCGGCCCCCGAGGCTGATCACCTTGTTGGGCAGCGTCTGCTTGGCGAGACCCCAGCGGGCCTTGTCGAGCTCGTGGGGGTTCTGGTTCCCCAGGTCGCCGTTGCCGGTGTTGAAGACCCAGTGCCAGTCGTAGTGAAACCGCTGGCGGATCGGCACCTCATGCGGCGCCGGGCCGCACCACAGGTCGACGTCGAGCCCCTCGGGGACCGGGGCGGGAGTGGTGACCCGGCCGATGCTGTCGCGGCGGCGGTAGCAGATGGCCCGGGCGTGCGAGACCTTGCCGATCTTGCCCGACAGCACGAACTCGAGGGTCTGGCGCATGCCGGGCATGCTGCGGCTCTGCACCCCCATCTGGACCATGCGGCCGAGTTTGCGGGCCCACTGCGTCATCACGCGCCCCTCGCGCACATTGTGGCTGCAGGGCTTTTCGACGTAGACATCTTTGCCCGCCTGCATCGCCCAGACGGCCATCAGGGCGTGCCAGTGGTTGGGGGTCGCGATTGAGACGGCGTCGATGCTCTTGTCTTCCAGCAGCTTGCGGACATCCTGCACATAGACGGGCGGCGTCTTGAGCTCATTGAACCGCTTGGCGTGCTTGGCGAAGGCGTTGGGATCGCAGTCGCAGACAGCGACCAGATCGACCTCGGGGTTGCGCAGCCATTCGCCAATGTGGGCTCCCCCCTGCCCGTTGCAGCCAATCACCGCCACCCGCAATTTGTCATTCGGTCCGATCGCACGGGGAGCCGGGGCGTCGTCAGCCCAGGTGGGTTTCCCGCCGGCGGCCAGTGAGGCGACGGCACCCGCCAGGATCTGGTCGATGAACTCGCGGCGATGAATCTTCGCGGGCAGCATGGAGAACTCCGCAACAACAGGTGACGGGGGGAGAAACAGGGAGGGCGAAGCCGTGCGGGAGCAACCCGATGGACTCTCCGCAGCCGGGGAGGTGGGTTTGCTCGTTTTCGGGATGATACTGTCGTCGCAGGTCCAATGCGCGTCTGGCGGGGCCAAAATGGTGGGCCCGACACGCGTCCGCCAGCGGGTCTTCAGGAGGGGGTCAGCCGCAATTCGTGCGGGCTGAGGCAGCGGGCCCCGGTCTCGGTGAGGAGATAGTTGTGTTCGAGGCGGATTCCCCCCACTCCGGGGACATACAGCCCCGGCTCGAGGGTGACCACATCGCCTGCTTCGAGCACATCGGCCGACTCGGCCACCAGAATGGGGGGCTCGGGATGGGCCAGTCCCAGACCATGACCGGCATGATGGGTGAAGGTGTCTCCCCAGCCCGACTGTCTCAGGGGAGCGGCCACCGTCTCGTAGATGTCGACCGCCCGCGTGCCGGGACGCAGCGCCGCCGCTCCCGCCTGCAGCGCCTCATGGCAGGCGTCAAACATCCGCTGGACCTCGGGGCCGGGGGGCCCGGCCGAGACGGTGTTCGTGAAGTCGCTGCGGTAGCCGTCCACAATCACCGAGTAATCCAACAGCAGCAGGTCTCCCTCGGCCAGAACCTGATCGGTCGGGGCTCCGCCGCGCTTGGGTGTCTCGCGGTTGGTCGAGCGGAAGTCGCCATAGATCTGCACAGGATGCCGGGCCTCGGCCAGCACAGCCGCATGAATTGCCTGATACACCTCGAACTCGGTCACGCCGGGGGCCACGGCCGCGAGGGCGGCGGCGTGTCCGGCGGCGCAGGCGCGCATCGCCCGCTCGAGCGTGGCGACTTCATCGGCATGTTTGTTCCGCCGCAGGCGGCGCAGCACGTTGCCGAGCGTGTGCCACTGCGCCCCCTCGTCAGACTCTCCACACGAAAACTCGCCGACCGCATCGGGAAGATATCCCGAGGCATGCAGGGGGAGAGCCTCTTCTTCGATGATGCCGGGGCGATCGAGCAGCCGGCCCGCCACCCGCTTGAGTGCGGCCAGCAGCGCGTGATCGCGGTTGATCACCGAGTGCCGGTGGTCGTACCACGTCTCCAGTTCCTCGGCATCGACATGGGGCGGGGCGACAGCCGACCGGCGGGTGAAATTATCAGCCAGCAACGTGGCCGGTCCATTCCGCTCGAGCAGCAGCCAGCCCCGTTCCCCCACCGAGAAACTCAGGGGCTGCACGAGGAAGCCCGAGAGGTAGTAGACGTGCCGGGGGTCGGCCACCAGCACCCACTGCGTCTCCTCGGGAAGGTTGTTCCAGAGGCGTTGACGGCGTTCCTGGCAGCCCTCGCGTGTGAGCATGGTGGGGAGTGGTTTGGACCCCGACGGGGCGATGAGGAAGTTCAGCAGGCGTGGACCAAGACCCCGCGGGGCCTAGTGGAACCCCTTGAGGGCCAGCCAGCGCTCGGCATCGAGGGCCGCCTGGCAACCCGAGCCCGCCGCGGTGATGGCCTGGCGGTAGTAGTCGTCGGCGACGTCACCAGCGGCGAAGACCCCTTCCACGTTGGTATAGGTGCGGTGGGGGGTGGTCCACTGGATGTATTTCTTGTCGGTCAACTGCAGCTGACCGTTCAGAAAGTCGGTGTTGGGGGTGTGGCCGATGGCGCAGAAATAGCCGCTGGCCTCCAGCTCTTCGGTCTTGTTCTTGTCGACCGTGCTGCGCAGGCGGACCCCGGTGACGCCCTGCTTGTCATCCCCCAGCACCTCGTCGACGGTGCTGTTCCACTTCACATGGATCTTGGGATTGGCGAGGGCCCGGTCGGCCATGATCTTGCTGGCGCGGAAGCTGTCGCGGCGGTGCACGAGGTAGACCGTGCTGGCGAACTTGGTGAGGTAGCCCGCCTCTTCCATGGCGCTGTCGCCGCCGCCAATCACCACCAGCGGCTTGTTGCGGAAGCGGGGGAGGGCGCCGTCACACACGGCACATGCCGAGACCCCCATGTTCTTGAACCGGTCTTCGCTGGGCAGGCCGAGGTAATTGGCGCGGGCCCCCGTGGCAATAATGACCGCCAGCGCCTCGATCGTCTGCCCCTCGAGCGACTTGAGCACGAACGGATGCCGGCCCAGGTCGATGTCGACAATGTCGTCGGTGATCACGCGGGTGCCGAAGTTGACCGCCTGCTGCCGCATCAGCTCCATCAGCTCGGGGCCACTCACGCCATGACCCCGGTGGGGGGGCATGTACTCGCGGCGGTCCTGGGGCAGGGCCGCTTCGAGGTAGGACTCGAGATTGGCGACGGGAAAGCCGGGGTAGTTCTCGACCTCGGTGGTCAGGGCCAGCTGACCGAGAGGGAGGGTCCCCTTCTGGCGGTTGTCTTCGGTGATGGCCCCTTCGAAGAGCAGGGGCTTGAGGCTGGCGCGGGCCGTGTAAATCGCCGACGCCCAACCCGCAGGACCCGACCCCACAATCACCACATGTTCCGCCACGATGCGCTCCGTTCTCTCAATGCGTTGGATCGGCCCCCGCCACGCAGGCGGACGGCCGATCAGAAAGTTTCAAGGTTCCCGGGTGAAAATCAAGTCCCGGCCGGGGGGGACGGGGCCCGGAAGACCGGGCGGGTGGCGTCGATCGCCAACCCGGCGAACCCCGCGACCACCGCCATCACCGCGCACACGACGAACAGGGTATTCCATTCCCGCAGCGACGGAGTTTCCCCCAGGATGAAATTGTAGAGGATGGGAGCGACCGCGGCCCCGATGTTGCCCCACATATTTCCCCAACCGAGCACCGAGGCGACGTGCGGTTCTCCCACGTCCTGCACGAAGGCCCAGACCGCCGCCACCCCCAGGTCGACAAAAAAGAACGCCAGCGAGACAAAGGCGATCGCCACCCAGGGAGACTTCACGAACAGACAGGCGATGTAGGCCGCCGCGATGCCAAATCGTGTGAAGCCCATGGGCCAGGCCCGTCCCCGCCGGACCCCCTGCCGACGCGTCAGCCAGTCGGTCAGCGAGCCCCCCAGAAACATCCCGGCAATTCCCGCCAGCGGGGGGAGCGACGCCATGAAGCTGCGGGTCAGAATGGGGACGTCGTGTACCTGGATGAGGTACCGCGGCAGCCCGGTCAGCAGAAACAGCCAGGCGACGTTGGTGCCAAACTGCGTGAGCGACGACAGCCACAGCGAGGGGGACTGGAGGATCGGTCCCCAGAAACCCCAGGCACGCTGCCACGAGAAGGCGGACGCTCCAGTCGCGGCAGCGGGCGTCGCGGGCGGGGGACCGGGGAGGGCCTCATGCGGACCAACGCCCGCAATCAGCCGTTGCTCGGCCACATTGCACCACGGGTGTTGCCGGGGCCAGTCGCGAAACGCCAGCCAGAAGAAGATCGCGACCGCCACCCCCGCCAGCCCATAGACAAACAGCACGGGACGCCAGCCCCGCACGTAGAGCTTCCCCACCTCGTCGCGAAACGCCGCCTCGAGTGTGAGACGATGAAAGCGTTGCTGCTCGGCCGGAGACAGGGTCTCCCCCGCCTGCTGCCGCTTCAGAAATCCGACCGCCTCCTCCGACAGCGACAGCCGGTCCATCGACGCCTGGTCGAACATCTGGGGACGTTGAATCAGGTGATTGAGCACCCCGGCCACCTGCTCGGCGGCGGCGGGGGTCGCGGCCAGTTCGGGATCTTCGGCCGTCAACTGCCGCAGCACCGCACGGTCGGTCTCGTCGAGCTGGTTCCAGAGCGCGGAGGCGGGGGTGGGCTTCTCGGCCGAGGCACCCGCCACCAGCTTCTTCGCGAACGAGAGCGGCTGCAGCACCTGGGTTCCCGAGAGAGTCGCGGGGGTCGAGAGGGGAACGAACGACACCATGAGATACCCGGTCAGCAGCGGGGCGATCACCGCGCCAATCCGACCCCCGAGGGCGACCAGTCCGCTGTTGAACCCCCGGCGTTGAAAGGGAATCCACCGCCGCAGCAGGCTGCCGCTGAGGGGGTAGGCCCCCGCCTGCGCGAGTCCACACCCCAGCCGCATGGCCAACAGCATGACGGCCCCCTGCGCCAGGCCAATGAACCCGGTGAACAGCGACCAGAGCAGGATGTAGCCGGCGAGCACCCAGCGGATGGCGAGGCGGTCTCCCAGGAAACCGGCGGGAACCTGCGCCAGGGCATAGGCCCAGAAGAACGCGCTGATGAACCAGGCAACCTGGGTTTCGGTCAGCCCGAGGTCTTCCTTGATATACCGCTCGGAGATGTTGACGCAGAATCGGTCGAGATACAGCACGGCCGACATGGCGACCGAGGCCAGCACCACGAGGTGACGGATCCCGGTGGGAGCCGCGTCGCGGTCCCCCCCCGGCACAGCCGCCGTGGCGTTGGCCTGCCCCCCGCTCGACTCACCCGCTGCGACACCCATCATCCACCTCGTGCAGGACCGCGGAATTCAGCGGCGAGGTTAGGGGGTCGCCCCGGGGGGTGCAACCGGTCCGTGCCAAGGGGGCCGGCAATTTCCAAACCGGTGACCACGCCACGAGCCCACCGTTCGCGCACCGCGCACCGCAGTCAACCCGGGGCGGCAGCGGGCGTGGAAGTGACCCGGTGGGGGGCGGCTCGAATCAGACCAGTCCGGGGATCGGATCCGCAGCGGTGGCGGCGCGGACCACTTCCTGGGGAACACCCCGGGTGACCCGCAGTTCGCCCATGTCGAACAGGGTGTGCATGATGGTGGCGAGCAGGTTGTTGATGCGCATCGGCTCGCTGGCCGGTTCACCCGCGTCGCGCGACGACTGGCCAATGACCTGCCCGGGGCGGGTCCGCCCGCCGTAGACCATCAACGGGGCGAGGCCCCCCCAGTGATCGCGTCCGCCGTTGGCGTTGATGCGCGGGGTGCGTCCCATCTCGCCGCAGCAGACCAGCATGATCTTGTCTCCCAGCCCGCGCGCCTCGCAGTCTTCGATGAAGGCCGAGACCGCGTGGTCGAACGGAATGCCGCAGTAGCGCATTCCCTCTTCCGCCCCGGCATTGTTGATGTCGGAGTGGTTGTCCCAGACGAAGGTGGTGGCGACGGTCACAAAACCCGCCCCCGCCTCACACAACCGGCGGGCCAGCAGCAAGAGCTTCCCGAGCGTCTTGGCGTTCTCGACGTAGTGCGGGTGGTTGTTCCACCGGCGGGAGATGCTGTCGGGGGTGAACAGGGGGGCCGTGTCGTACCGCGCCACCACGGCGGGATCTTCGCGCGACAGATCGAACGCCGTCGCCGCCCCGCCGACAATCGTGCTGAAGGCCTGCTCGCGCAGCTTGTCGAGCCCTTCCAGCTTCCCGGCGGCGTCGAGCTGGAACCGCACCCGGTCGAGTTCCCCCAGCAGCGACCGGCGGTCTCCCAGCCGGTCGACCGGCAGGCTCAGCTGCATGTCGCGCTGCAGGTCTCCCCCGGCCCCTGGGACGAACGGCGCATACGCCGCCCCCACGCCGCCGGTCGCCTCGAAGTTGCCGAAGTCCTTGATGATGGGCCGGGCGTCGGGATCGACCGCCCGGGGGAACAATGCGGCGTTGTAGGGAATGCCCGTCAGAGGGTTGTTCGTTCCCACCACGCGTGAGTAGAGCGAGCCGACGTTTGCCCCGCCGCTGTCGCGCCCCACAATCGGCTTGATGTCGTGGTTGCCGTCGCCGGTGGTGAATGACCGGACGATCGAGAATTTGTCGTTCAGCGTCGCCAGCCTGGGGAGGGTGCCGCCGAAGGTGATGCCGGGAATCTTCGTCTGCACTTCCCCCGTGGCGCTCTGGATGCCGACGGGGGCGGTCATCTTGGGATCGAACGTCTCGATCTGGCTGGGGCCGCCATGCTGGAACAGGAAGATCACCGACTTGCCAGTGGTCAGCCGGCCGGCCGCCGCGGCATCGGTCGCCAACAGCTGTTGCAGGGTTAACCCCCCCAGCGCCAGGCTCCCCACGCGCAGAAAATCCCGCCGTCCGTGCCGTGTCGGTCCGCCGTCAATCCGCAGCATGCCAGCACCTCGTGTTCCCACCGCACCCCGCCCGCCATCAAGGGGCCAGGAGAGGCTTCACCATCCGCGAGCACCACCCACAGGACGGGGTGGCCTCACGGACGAAAATCCAGACGTTGCATGATATCAGTCGGCTTGGATGTGAGCAAACTGGGGGGAAAATCGCTCCCGACAGGAAACCGACAGCCCCAGCCCCGTGCAAGACCTCGGCGATCATCCGGCCGAACCTTCTCCCGACCGTCCGGGCCCGCCGTTTCAAAGGGAACTTGGCGACTGGGGGACCACACGCGACCGCCCCGCCATGACCTGCTCATACAGCCGTTCCATCTGGGGGAGGCAGACATCGAGCGAATAACGCTCGTGAATCAGCCGGCGGCCGTTCTCGCCCAGGTGCCGGTAGTCTTCCGGCCGCTGCAGGACCGCACTGGCCTGGGCAACGAACTGGTCGACATCGAAGAACCCGGCCAGCAGCCCGGTCTGCCCGGGGGTGATCATCTCCCGGACGGGGGGGGTGTCGGAGGCCAGGATGGTGGCGCCGCAGGCGAGGGCGTTCATCAGTGACCAGCTCAGCACGAAGGGTACGGTCAGGTAGATGTGCAGGTCGCTCAGGCTGAGCAGCCGGGCGAGGTCAGGGGGATCCAGCCGCCCCAGAAAGAGAATCCGCGACAGGTCGTACTGATCCTGAGACAAGACCCACTGGCGGAATGATGGGCCGCCGATGTGCTCGGCATCGCCCCCGTAGCAGATGCGGTCTTCCCCCACGACCGCCACCACGAGATTGGGGTGCTGGTCGCAGAGCCGTTTCGCGACCCGCATGAAGATGTCGAAGCCGCGCATCGATTCGAAGCCGCGCGAGACGTAGGTCAGCAGCCGGCACCCTTCCGGAATCTGGACCGCGCCAAACGACCGGCCGGGCTGGGAGACGCGGTTCCAGACCGCCGTATCGATGCCGTCGAAGATGACCTCGACCTTGGGACGGAACACTTCGGGCAGCAGGTCGCGCTGCCACCGGGTGGGGCTGTAGCCCGCCTCACAGCTTTCGAGGTCGACCAGCAGCGACGCATTCCGCATCCAGCTCCGCAGCCGCTGCCATTCCGCAGGGGGAAACTCGGGGCGGAAGTCGAGATCCGACCCGCGCGAGCGGTAGTAGTATTCGAAGTAATTGATGAACGGACAGTCGTAAAGCTCCCTCAGGAAGACCGTCGAACTGAAGCCCGCATGTCCCACGACCAGATCGGGCCGGATGTCGGGCCGGGCCTTGAGGGTCTCGTACAACGCCGCCGAATGCCAGACGGTGTTTTCGAACGTCCGGCTGCAGAAGTGGGTGGAATGGGTGGCTCCCCCCGTCACTTTGTAGGGAATGACCTCGACCCCCTGCACCACCGCCGGGCCCTTCTCGGAAATGAAGCTGCAGCGATAGCCCCGTTGCTGCACCAGCCGGGCGGCCACGTGCCCAAACTGGGCGGGAAAATTCTTGTGGACGAACAGCACATGCATGGGGTCGCGGTCCCAAATTGTGTCGGACGGGGTTGTGTCCGGCGACATCATAACGACCGACCGGGCCCGCGTACCCCTGCCGGCCGCAGGCCTGTCCCCTTGCTACTGTCCCCTCGCCACTGTCCCTGGCCCCCGGGCCCGACGCGGTCAAACCGACCGCAGGAACAGCAGCGCGACGTTGTAATAGATCAGCACGCCGAGTGCGTCGGAGAGGGACGCGATCAGGGGGTTCGACATCAGGGCGGGGTCGAACCCGAGGCGTTTGAGGGTGATCGGCAACAGCGTGCCATTGGTGGTGCCAAAGGTGACCACGAGGGCGATCGTGCCCCCCACCACGAGGGCATGCGTCCAGGGGACGTACTGCACCGAGAAGACCAGCGCCAGCAGCCCCATCGCGGTTCCCAGGGCCACCCCGGTGGCGACCTCCCGGCGGATGATGCGATTCTGGTTGGAACGGTTCAGTTCCCCCAGCGACATCGAGCGGATGATGAGGGTCGCCGACTGCGAGCCCGAGTTGCCGCCGCTGGCCAGCACCAGCGGCAGGAACCACACCAGCCACTCGTGCTTCTCGGTGACGCCGTCATAAAGATTCAACAGAGATGACGTTCCAAACCCGGCCACCAGCAGCAGAATGAGCCAGATTCCCCGCTTCCAGGCGAGGGTATGAAAGGGGGTGCCGAGGTAGCTTTCTTCGAGGGGGGCGACGGCACCCATCCGGTGGGCGTCTTCGGTCGCCTCTTCCCGCATCACGTCCAGCACGTCGTCGTGGGTGATGATGCCGACGAGGCGGTTTTCGTCATCCACCACCGGCATCGCGATGAAGTCGTACCGGGCCATCTTGTTGGCGACCGATTCCTGGTCTTCATCCACCCGCACCGAGAGGACATCGCGGTCCATGATGTCTCGGACCAGTGCATCGGGGCGGGCCAGAATGAGCTTCCGCAGGCTGACGAACCCATGCAGGTGCCGGGCATCGTCGAGCACGTAGACGTAGTAAATTGTCTCGCGGTTGGGGGCCTGGCTGTGCAGGGCGGCCAGTGCCTCGCGCACGGTCAGTTCTTCCCGCAGCGAGGCGTACTCGGTGGTCATCAAGGCCCCGGCACTCGACTCGGGGTACGACAGCAGCTTGCGGATGTCGCTGCGCTCGGCCTGGGCAATCAGAGGCAGCAGCAGTTCGACCTGATCCTCCTCGAGGTTGCGCAGCAGGCCGACCCGATCATCGGGGGCCATTTCCTCGATCAGAGCCGAGAGTTGGGCCTTGTCGAGGGTCGAGACCAGCTCGATCTGCCGGTCGAGTTCCATGAACTCGAAAGCCTCAACCCGCCGTTGCAGGGGGGACTGCGAGAGGACTGTCCACGCCTCGGCGGTCGACAGAGCCCCGAGGTTCTCGGCCACGACCGCAGGGTGGAAGATGGCGCAGAACTCGCGCATGGCCGACACATCGTTGTCGTTGAGCATCTCCCGCAATTCGGGAACGAGCAACGGGTCGTGCATCGAGACACCTCAGGCCGGTGATCGGGGGCCAGAGACCAGGAAGAGACGAGCAGGGCCTCCCCACGCCGGGGGGGGACGTGTCAGGCGCTTCGCCACAAGCTCGTGCAGGGCCGCCACCGGCAACCCTGCCCAGCAGTGATCCGGACCCGCAGAAATCCGGGCAAGCAGAAACCCCGGGCAGAATGGATCGGAACCATCCCTACCCGGGGTTGAATCTGCGGAGGACCCGCGGCAACTTCGGCAGCCAGCCAGCGGCTGGCCGACAATCAACGCTTCGAGAACTGGAAGCTGCGACGGGCTTTCTTGTGACCGTACTTCTTGCGTTCGACCATGCGGTCGTCACGGGTGAGATACCCGCCATCGCTGAGTGCTCCGTGCAACTCGGGCTGCAGAGCCTGAATCGCGCGGGCCAAACCGAGCACAATCGCTCCAGCCTGACCGTTGACCCCACCACCATTCGCCAGGGCGTCGATGTCGACCGATCCCAGCATGTTGGTGGCCTTCAGCACCGCCTCAACCTGGAGGCGATTCCGCTCGACGGGGAAGAAGTCTTCAAACGTCCGCCCGTTGACGGTGATCTTGCCCGTCCCCTTCCGGACGCGCACGCGGGCGACGGCGGTCTTGCGACGGCCGGTTCCCAACGAACTGCCATCCTTCTGCACTTTGCCGCGAAGCATGGCAGGAAGGCGGATCTTCGGTTCCTCAGCGACCGAGCCGATTTCCAGGCCGAGGGTCGCGCCCCCTTCCTCCGCCGCCACTTCGGCGGGGGCGGCGGGAGCCTCTTCGTGCTCCACCGCGTCTTTATCGACAGGATTCAACAGGGCGGGATCAATGTTCAAGGGATCAGCCATGGAAACTCAACCGCTCTCAAACGCCAGGAAAGTTGGCAGTCAATCGTCAATTCGACCAACACAGAAATTCAACATCCGCGACCAGACTCCGGTCGGCGGGTTTCGGCTCAGCCGACGGCAATCGGCTGCGGGTTCTGCGCCTGATGCTCGTGCTGGGGCCCCACAAACAGCTTCAGCTTCTTCAGCATCGCCCGACCCATCTTGGTCTTGGGGAGCATGCGCCGCACCGCCGACCGCAGGATCTCGTCGGGCTTTTTCTCCCACATCTCGGCAGCCGTCGTGAACTTCTGCCCGTCCGTGTAGCCCGTGAACCGCTTGTACGTCTTGCTCAGCATCTTCGAAGAGAAGCCCGGGTGCGTCGGGTGAGCCACCCGGCTGCCGCCGAACTTGACTTTTTCGCAGTTCACCACCACCACGTAGTCGCCCGTGTCGACATGCGGGGTGTAGGTGGGCTTGTGCTTGCCCATCAACATGGTCGCGACCTTGACAGCCAGCCGGCCCACGATCTGATCATTGGCGTCGACCAACACCCAGCTCGGCTCAAAGGTCTCGACCTTCGCCAAATAGCTCTTGCTCACGGCAACCAACCTTGCAACTCGAAACGCGTGAACGG
>Ga0315903_10001760_pt1 | contig 32807 bp, 23 predicted proteins | sample LakEriMetagenome_7_FD_203524 | JGI IMG/M metagenome (GOLD analysis project Ga0315903, IMG submission 203524) | Freshwater fungal communities from buoy surface, Lake Erie, Ohio, United States - Buoy 2 MA119 | ecosystem: Environmental > Aquatic > Freshwater > Lake | place: USA: Lake Erie, Ohio...
CATGGAAGAGATCGCCGACGATCACGAGCCGGCGGGCGGAGGTTTCGTGCACCAGTCGCTCGAGCCTGGCCAGGTCGGCCTGGGCGGAGCCCTCGGGCACGGGGATGCCGGCCTTGCGAAAGGTCGCTGCCTTGCCGAGGTGCAGGTCGGCGACGAGGAGCGTGGCCGTGGCGGGCACAACGGCGGCACGGCCTGGCAGCAGGACGACATCGGCCTCCGCCTGGCCGGCTGCCGCAGGTGGGGCGACGACGATGTGCATGCGAGTCCTCCGTGGGCGGGCCGGAATCACGTCGCGGCGTCCGCGGCCCGTTCCAGGTCGCGGGCCATGTCGGCGATCTGCGCGAGCCAATCCTTCGTCGTGAGCCGCGACTGGACGAACTCCGCCCAGATCGGGAACGCCAGCGGCGAGAGCCGGGGCGTCTCCACGATGCGGATCTCACGGGTCGCGAGGGCCTGGAGCGTATCCTGCAGGCGGCGGAACTCGAACTGCCGCTCCAGCACCTCGCGGCGGGCCTGGGCCAGGAGCATGTTGCCGGCGTCGTGCTCGGCGAGCACGTCGAAGATCAGCCCCGCCGAAGCCTGCGTCTGCCGGTCGCTTCGCCGGCCGCCCTGCACGAGCCCGGCCACACGGGCGATCTCGCGGAAGTGCCGCCGGGCCATCTCCGTGCCGTTCATGCAGGCCAGCAGGTCGTCGAGCAGGTTCGCGGGAGAGAGCAGCCGGCGCCAGGCCCGCCCGTCGGCGTCCAGGGCGTCGCGGCCGGCCAGCTCGAAGCCCCAGTCGTTGACGGCCATCGTCAGCGTGGCCGGCCGGCTGCGGGCGATCCGCCAGGCGACGAGGGCCGCGAGCCCCTCGTGCACGAGCCGGCCGGCGAATGGGAAGAGGAAGAAGTGCAGCCCGTCGCGGCCCCGCCACTGCTCCACCAGCAGCGTGTCGGCGTCGGGCAGCCGGCTCCACTTCGCCTGCACGGCGAGCAGCGGCAGCACGGCGGCCACCTCCCGCGGCGCCTGCCCGCCGCCGGGGGCCGTCGCACCGGCCACGAGATCGAGCACGGCCGAGGAGAGCAGCGTGGAGAGCGGCATGCGGCCGCCGTTCCAGCGGGGCACCTGCAGGGGCGCGGAGGTCCGCGCCCGCTTCACCCAGGCGGTGAGGCCGTCGAAGCGGAAGAGCACCAGCGGCTTGCCGGCGAACAGGAAGCGGTCGCCCTCGTTGAGCCGCGAGACGAACGATTCCTCGACCGTGCCCAGCCGACCTCCGCGAACCCACTTCACCTCCACGGTCGCGTCGCCCGCGATCGTGCCGATCCCCATGCGGTGCCGCCGCGCGATCGCCTTGCTGGCGACGTACCAGCGGCCGAATCGCTCCTTGATCCGCGCGTAGTCGGGATAGGCGGCCAGGGCCGGGCCGCCGCGGGCCGCGAAGTCCATGGCCCATTGCCAGGAGGCGTCGTCGAGGTCGGCGAAGGACCGCGTGCCCTGGACCTCCGCCCGCAGTTCGGCCTCGCGAAATCCACCGCTGCACGCCACGGTGACGATGTGCTGGGCGAGGCAGTCGAGGGCGGCCGTCAGCGGCGGCCGGGCCTCGACGGTGCCGGCCTCGGCCGCCTGCCGCGCGGCCGCGCATTCGATGAGTTCGAGGGCGTGGGTGGGCACGCACACGAGCCGGCCGACGGCGCCGGGCGCGTGGCCGCTGCGGCCGGCCCGCTGCAGCAGCCGGGCGATCCCCTTGGGGCTGCCGATCTGCATCACCTGCTCGACCGGCCCGAAATCGACGCCCAGGTCGAGGCTCGACGTGGCGACCACGCACTTCAGTTTTCCGGCCCGCAGGCCCGCCTCGGCCCGCGTCCGCAGATCGCGGTCCACCGAGCCGTGATGGAGGGCGATCGACTTCCGCCAGTCGGGCCGCGCCGCCGCGATCGCCTCGAACCACCGCTCGGCCTGGGACCGCGTGTTCGTGAACACGAGCGTCGTCGCGGCCCGCTCGATCGCCGCCACGACCTGCGGCAGGAGCCGCATTCCCATGTGGCCGGCCCACGGAAACCGCTCCATCCGGTCGGGGATCAGCGTCTCGATCTCGAGGGCTCGCGGCACGCGTGCCGAGACGAGCCGGGCCGTGGCCGCGCGAGCCGGGCCGACGAGCGCGGCGACGGCGTCGTCGAGGTTCGCGAGCGTGGCCGACAGGCCCCACGACACGAGTTCCGGCCGCAGGGCCCGCAGCCTGGCCAGCGCGAGTTCGGTCTGCACGCCCCGCTTCGTGGAGAGGAGTTCGTGCCACTCGTCCACGACCACCGTCTGCAGATCGGCGAAGATCTCGTGGGCATCCTCCAGCGAGAGCAGGATCGAGAGCGACTCGGGCGTGGTGACCAGCGCCGTCGGCCAGCGGGCCCGCAGCCGGCGGCGGTCGGCGGCGGTCGAGTCGCCCGTCCGCACGCCCACGCTCCAGCCCCGGGCCAGCCGCCCGGCGTCGCGGAGCGGCTCCTCGAGGGCCAGCGCCGTGTCGGCGGCGAGGGCCTTCAGCGGCGTGACCCAGACGACGAGCGGGCCATGGGCAGCGGCCGCGGCGACCGCCTCGGCCCGGGCGATCGCCCCGAGCCAGGCGGCGAGCGTCTTGCCGGTGCCGGTCGGGGCGTGCAGCACGCCGCTCGTGCCGCCGGCGGCCAGCCGCCACACGTCCTCCTGGAACGAAAACACCTCCCAGCCCCGGGCTGCGAACCAGTCGTGGAAGCGGGCCCTCATGCCGGGCGGCAGCCCGGCGGCGCCGCCCGGCCGGCTCCGTCGCCCGCCGGCCCGGTCTTTGGTGTCGCTCGTCATGCCGGAACTCCTTTTTCCGGCCCCGGCCGAAAGGGGGCCGTTTCCCCGCGACGAGCGGCCGCGGGCGGCCGAAGAATGGACCCCGAGAGAACCGCGGATTACCGTTCATCGTATAGCCTCCGCCTCCGGGAGCGACCGACGATGACGATTTGGCCCCCCTCACGTCCCACTTCCCTTCGCCACCGCGGGCGGCCGCGGGTTCGCCGCCGGGCCGGTCCGGTCGGGGGATGGGAGCGGCTGGGACTCGGGATCGGCCACGAGACCCTCGAGCCGCGGCTGGCCCTGACGACCGACCTCGGCATCGAGATCGGCTCCGCCCACGTGTGGTACATGCCCGGCGGCGACGTGGGCTACACGGTCACGGTGCGGAACCTCGGGCCCACCGATGCGACGGGAGCGAGCGTCACAACCGCCTTGGCCACGCCGGTCGCCCAGAAAGCCTGGTGGACCGCTTCCTACTCGGCCGGCGGATCCGGGCCCGTCGTCGGCGCGGGCAACGTCGCGGCCACGATCGCGCTGCCGGTCGGCGGCACGGCCACCTTCGCCGTCGTCTCGACGGCCGACGTCTCCGCGACCGGACCCCTGGCCTCGATCGCGACGGTCGCGCTCGCCGGCGACCCGGTCGTGACCAACGACGCGGCGACGGCCACCCTGCAGTTCGCGCCGCGGCCGCTGGTCGTCGCCGACGCGGCCGGCTGGACGAGCACGTCGGCCGTCCGCGTGCTCGACGCCGCCACCGGTGCCGAGCTGTCCCGATTCTTCGCCTACGAGCCGGGCTTCCGCGGCGGCGTGCAGACGGTGCTCTTCGACATGGATCGCGACGGCCGGCCCGAGATCCTCACCGCGCCGGGGCGGGGGCGGAGCGGCGAGATTCGCGCGTTCACGCTCGACGGGACGGAGCTGGCACAGTATCGGACGCGGCCGTTCGGCGCCGACTGGCGGGGCGGCGTGAACTTCGATGTCGGAAACGTCGATGGCGACGACAGCCCCGATCTGGCCGCGGCCAAGGCCAGCGGCGACGGCGAGGTGCGGGTGTTCCTCGGCCAGCGCGGTGCCGATCCGGTGGCGGACGTCGCCTTCCGCACGATCCGGCCGTTCGCGGCGACCTATCTCGGCGGATCCACGGTGGCCTTCGCGGACTTGGGCAAGTTCGCCGGCGGCGTCGCGGTCGCCGATGCGGCCCCGGACGGCCGTGAGGAACTGCTCATCGGCAGCGGCCCGACCCGGGCGGCGGAGGTGCAGGTCCGCGACCTGTCGGTCGCGTCGGCACCGCTGCTCAGGACGATCCTGCCCTTCGACGCCTCGTTCCGCGGCGGCGTGTCCGTTGCCGCCGCCCGCGTGAACCCCGACTCCGTGCCCGACGTCTTGGTCACCGCCGGCCGGCGCGGGTTCGGCCGGGTCGAGGTGCACGACGGATGGGTGAACCCCGCCTCGAGCGGCCTGCTCGCCGCCTTCGCCGCCTTCGCAACGCCGCGGTTCCAGTCGGCCTTCGCCGCGGGGGTGGACGGCAACGGCGACGGCGTGGTGGACGAGTTCATCGTCGCCCGGGCCGGCGAACAGGCCCGCCGGTTGGCGGCGACCGGCGTGGCCGTCGGCGAGGCCGGACCGATCGCGGGCCGGCTGGTCACGGCCGCCGCGGCGACGAGTCCGGCCGTCACAACCACGGCCTCCGGCCTGCGGTATCGCGACCTGGTCGTCGGCACCGGCCCGAGACCGTCGTCGTCGTCGGCGACGGTGACCGTGAACTACGAGGGGCGGCTGCTCGACGGCACGCGGTTCGACGGCAACGCCGGCGTCGAGTTCGCACTCAATCGGGTGATCGCCGGCTGGACGGAGGGGCTGCTGTCGATGCAGGTCGGCGGCCGCCGGGAGCTGATCATTCAGCCGAGCCTGGCCTACGGCGCGACGGCCCGCCCGGGCATCCCCGCCAATTCGACGCTCGTCTTCGACGTCGAGTTGCTCGACACGGACTGACGCCCGCACGGCTGCGGGGCCGGTCGCCCTACCAGCGGGCCTCGAGGCCGAGGCTCGCGCCGTGGAGGAAGAGCCCGGCGCCGCCGTGGAGGTCGCTGCCGCTGGTCGTCTCGGCCCCGAAGTCGAACTGGTTGGGCGCCAGCGCCACGCCCGACAGCCAGATCAGGTTGTAGCCGGCCCGCAGGCCCCAGGTCTCGGTGAGCCGGTAGACGAGCGTGGCGTTGATGTCGCCGATGAAGCCCACGCCACCCTCCGCCGCCGACTGGGCGGCGCGGATCGGCGGGTCGGGCACCACGGCATCGACGACCGGAGACTGCGACTGATTCAGTGCGGCACCGCACAGCGCCGCCTTGGCCCAGCCCTCGAACGCCCACCGTTCCCACTCCATCCGTCCCCGGCCGCCCAACTGGGCGCCGAAGAGCTGCGTCGAGCTGCGGACGGCGTAGCTTCCCGTCACGGGAATGCCGCCGCCGTCGAGCGTGAGCCCGGAAGCCTCCTCCAGCCCGGCCCAGCGGAAGCCGGCCAGCCAGTCGACCGTGCCGCGGCAGTAGCCCGCGCAGCGGCGCCAGGGCTGGGGGGCGCGGCGGCTGAAGCCGCCGTCGTCGATCCGCGCGAAGAGGTTCGCCTCCGCCGAGTTGAGCGTGGAGGCGTAGGTCGCACGCGCCGCGTCACGGCCGTTGAAGTCGCTGACGAGCAGCGCCAGCGGATCCGCCGCCTGCACGTCGCCCTGGCCGGCGATCCGATGCTCCGTGAACATATTCCAGACGCCGAGGTAGCCGACCTCCCAGCCGGCGCCCTCCTGATCGGCGGCGCCGACGAACAGCCGCAGCCCCGGCTGCACGGGGAACTGCCAAAGCCCCGTCTCGATCAAGGTCGCCCTGCCGGCCGCGGCGATCACCTGGCTCGTCGATTGGTTGTCGCGGCCGAGGAAGAGGACGTCCGCGATCGCATAGGCCCGCGACGCGTCGCGGGCCGCGGGCAGCGCGACGGCGAGCGGCATCGCTTCGGTGTCGTCGTCGCCGGCGATGACCTCGGCGTTGGACGGCGCGTCGACGATCGGCCCGGTCGGCGGGACGACGGCATCCTCCGTGGGTGCGGCCACGTCGGCCACCGGGGTGGCGTCGGGTTCCTCGGCCCCGGCGGCGCGGCCCGCGGCCAGGGCGATGAGGGCGAGCGCCAGCACGGCGCCGGGGCTTGATGTTCGGAGCATGCCTGCGTGACCCCCCGGGAACCGCCGGCGCGGATCCCCACCGCTTCATTCGGCACATCCGGCAGCACGGATGAGAATCGTTGCGATCCTTCCAGCCGGCCCGGCGGTCCGGGCAAGCTGCGCAATCCGCGCCCGCCGCATCAGGCCCCGTCCGTGTCGCCCGCGGCCATCATCGCCCGCAGATCGGCCAGGCAGCCGGCATCCGCGGGCTCCTTGTCCTTCCGCCAGCGGACGATCCGCGGAAAGCGGACCGCGATGCCCGACTTGTGCCGCGTGGACGCGGCCACGCCCTCGAAGGCCAACTGGAAGACGAGCGTGGGCCGGCAGATCCGCACCGGCCCGTGCTTCTCCAGCGTCGTCGCCCGCACGATGCGATCCACCTCCACGATCTCCGCGTCCGTCAGTCCCGAGTAGGCCTTGGCCACGGTGACGAGCCGGCCGTCGTCCCACACGCCGAGCGTGTAGTCGCTGTGCAGGCCGGCGCGGCGGCCGTGGCCGGCCTGCGCGTAGAGCAAAACGGCGTCGATCTCCAGCGGCTCGATCTTCCACTTCCACCAGTCGCCGCGGGTCCGGCCCGTGCCGTAGCCGCTCGCCAGCCGCTTCAGCATCAACCCCTCGACGCCGCGGCCTCGCGACTCCGCGCGGCGGGCGGCGAGCGCCTCCCAGGAGTCGCCGGCGACGACGGGCGAGCGGAGCGGGCGGTCGCCGGCGGCCGTGTCCCCGGCGAGCAGCGCCGCGAAGCAGTCGGGCACGAGCGTCTCCAGCAGGGACCGCCGCTCGGCCAGCGGCCGGCCGCGGAGGTCGGCGCCGTCCGCCTCGAGGAGGTCGTAGGCCACGAACACGCACGGGATGTCGGCGAGGAGCCGCTTCGTGACCCGCTGCCTGCCGGCCCGCTTGGCCAGTGCCGTGAAGCCGAGGAGCCGGCGGTCGCGGACGGCCAGCAGCTCGCCGTCGAGGACGGTCCCCGCGGGCAACGTGCCGCCCGCCCGCGCCACGTCGGGGAAGGCCTCGTTGACGGGTTCCGCGCCGCGGCTCCAGAGCGTGACGTCGCCGCCGCGTCGGACCAGCTGGGCTCGCATGCCGTCCCACTTCCACTCGGCCTGCCAGGCGGCGCGGTCGCCCAGGTCCGCGGCCACGTCCTGCGGCGTGGCGCGGTCGAGGGCGGAGGCGAGAAAGAACGGATACGGGCGGCGGTCATCCACCGTTTCCGGTGCGGCCGCCAGGAGCCGGGAGAAGGCGGCGCCGTCGGTCACGGGGTCGCCCATCAGCCGGTGCGCCATCACGGCCGGATCCACGCCGGCCAGCTCGGCGAGCGCCCGGGCCACGAGCGTTCGCGACACGCCCACGCGGCAGCCGCCGGTGAGCAGCTTGTGCCACACGATCCGCTCGCGGGCCGCGAGCCGCCTCCAGGCCGCGAGCACGACGTCCTTCTTGCGCCGCTCGTCGGCCGACCGCAGCCCCTGGATGGTGGTCCGCACGAGCTCGGCCAGGCCGCCGGCGGCCGTCGCGTCGCCGGGGTCAGCGGGGGCGGGGTTCGGCAGCACGAGCGCCAGCGTCTCGGCCAGGTCGCCGACATGGGCGTAGCACTCCTCCACGAGCCAGGGCGGCAGGCCCGTCACCTCCGCGGCCCAGGCCCGCAGCTGCGCGGGCGAGACGGCCCGCACCTGCCGACCGCCTGAGAGCACGGCCAGGGCGCAGGCGGCGTCCTCCGCCGGCACCGCCGCGAAATACTCCCGCAGGGCGGCGATTTTCTCGCCGGTGCGGGAGGTGGCGTCGAGCCGCCAGTAGAGTTCGGTGAAGCGTTGCATCGGCACGGCCCGGGGCCTCATCCGCCCGCTTCATCATGCCAGGCGGACGGATGATGTACGATGCATGGGGCGTTCGGCCGCACCGCGAGCCCGGCCGCCCGGGAGTCGGTCATGCCCGCCATCCAGCCTCCCCCCGTGCCGCCGGCCGCTCCACCAGCCGTCGTGCCGCCGCCCGTCCCGAGTCGCCGCGACTGGTTCGCCGCGGTCGATGCCTGCGTGCTGGCGGGCTACCGCTCGGGATTCGTGCCGAGCCTGATCCTGCACATCGCGGCGCTGCTCCTGCTGGCGCTCGTCGTGATCCGGCCCGACGTGCCCCGACCGGGCGCGATCGCCATCGAGTTCGGCGCCGCGACGGAGCCCGACCTGGCGATGATCGAATTGCCGGCCGCGGCCGCCGCGGACCTCGACGTGCCGGACGACGCCGCCCCGCTGCCCGCGGAACCGGCGCCGCTCCCGCTGGAGCCGGCCGAGATCGCGGCGGTCGAGCCGGCGGCGTTCACGGTCGAGGAGCGGGCCGCCGCCCCCGATGCGGCGGCTCTGCTCGCAGGCGTGCGGGGCGGCCGCGGCGGGGGCGGTGGCGGCATCGGCGGCGAGATCGGCCGCCGGCTGAAGGCGGCCCGGGCCGGCACCGGCGACGTGCAGGTCTCGATCGCCTGGAGCAACGTCAACGACATCGACCTGCACGTGATGGTGGAGCCGCTCGACGTGCGGGCGGGCACCTCGGTCATCAACTTCATGAACCGCAAGGGCATCGGCGGCGGCCACCTCGACGTGGATCGCAACGTGCAGCCGACGACGCGGACGCCGGTGGAGAACGTCTTCTGGGGCCGTGGTCGGGCGCCGTTCGGTCGCTACACGGTGGCCGTCCACCACTTTCGCGACTGGGGCGGCGTCGATCCGACCGAGGTCGAGGTCGTGACGCTCGTGGACGGCAAGGAGGAGCGGTTCTACGTCGTGCTGCGGCCGGGCGATCCGCCGCAGGTCGTGACCTCGTTCCAGCGGCTGCCGAAGGGGGGCTCCATGGCCGCGCCCGTGGCGACGTCGCCGCCGGTCGCATACCCTGAAAGTCGTCCGCTTTCCGTCGGCGGCTACGGGCCGGTGCGGGCGGTGCCGATGCGGCCGCTCAAGTAGCCGGCTGCGTTACGCGGGCTCCTGGTCTTCCTTATCGTCGCCACCGTTCGCGGCAGCGTCGCTCTCGATCGCCTCCTCCTCCGCCGCGGCGTCGGGGGCCGCCTCGCCCACGAACCGCGTGGGCAGGACCGCGGCGTCGAGGCCCCGCTCGCGGAGGAAGCGGGCGAAGGCGTCGGCGAAGCCGTGGGTGACGAGCACGCGGCGGGCCGACGACGCCTCGACCGCGGCGACGAGGCCGGGGAAGTCGGCATGGTCGGAGACGACGAAGCCGCGGTCGAATCCGCGCCGCCGCCGCACGCCCCGCAGCAGCATCCAGCCCGAGGCCATCGCCACGCTCGCCTCGCCGAAGAGCTTGAGCCAAGAGCCGCCGAGCACGCTCGGCGGGGCGATGACCAGCGCCCGCCCGCTTCCGACCTTCCGGGCCCGCGGCGGCACGCGGTCGATCGACGGCAGCCGCACGCCGCTGGCCCGGTAGGCCTCGACGAGCTTCATGACGGCGCCGTGGGCCACGATCGGCCCGATCGACGGATCGACCATCGCCGCCAGCCGCTGCGCCTTGCCCAGCGCATAGGCGAGGATCACGCTGGTGCGGCCCGCGTCGCGGTTGGCCCGCCACCAGGCGTCGATCTCCGCGGCCACGACCGCCGGCTCCTGCCAGCGGTACACGGGCAGCCCGAAGGTCGATTCGGTGACGAACACGTCGCAGCGGACGGGCTCGAAGGGATCGCAGGTCGGGTCCGTCTGGAGCTTGTAGTCGCCGGTGACGACCCAGGTGACGCCTCCGTGCTCGATCCGCACCTGCGCCGAGCCGAGCACGTGGCCGGCCGGATGCAGCGACACGCTCACGCCGTTGATGGACAGCGACTCGCCGTAGCGAACCGCGTCGATCGCCGCCGCGCCGCCGAGCCGCGTGCGGAGCACGGTCTTCCCGGCCGCCGCGCACAGGTAGCGGTCGCAGCCGCCCCGCGCATGGTCCGCATGGGCGTGGGTGATCACCGCCCGCGGCACGCGGCGCCACGGATCGACGTAGAAGTCGCCCCGCGGGCAGTAGAGCCCCGCCTCGGTCACTTCCAGCAGATCCTGCACGGCGACCTCACTCCCCCTACGCTTCCCGGCCGTCGCGGCATGACGAACGCGGACAGGACCGAGGCTTCACCGCCACCACAACGGCGAGGCGAGCGGTTCGGCGTGAGGATCGCCTGCGTGTCAGCGAGCGATGCGCAGCACCGCGAAGCGGCACTCATGCCAGCCGCGAGCCGGGTTGGGCTCGATGGCCGACCCGCGGGCGGCCGCTCGCCAGCCTAACGATACGCCTGATTGCCGACGGCCGGAAAGCGATACCCTCCGAATCCCAAGGGAGCGTACCGCGGCCAGTCGCCCGGGGCGACTCCCGGCGGGGTGCCGTACATCTTCCAGGTCGGCGTGCGGGGATTCGTGGGCGGCACGAAGTACTTGGGCCGCGTGCCGTGGCCGGTCACGTAGGGCGAGGCGCCGGGCGCGTAGGGCGCCTGCCGCTGCGGCGTGCCCAGCGACTTGGCCGACCGCGGCCCGGAGAACCAGCGGCCCGCCGCATGGGCCGTCGGGCAGGGGAGCAGGGTCGCGAGCACCGCGATGGCCAGCAGGCTGCACAGCGGACGGGAAATGTGGCGCGGCATCGAGACTGCTCCGCACGAGAGTGAGGTCATGAGGGCATCGTCAGAAGCAGCCGGTCAACTTTGCCCGATCGGCACGGGCGCGTGCGGCGCCGATGACGCCGGTTGTAGGGGGCGGGCGAGAACGGTGGTGGTTGACCGATGTGCCCGGTTGCTTGGAAGCCCGAAGCGCGAACTGAGGGAAAACGCGTCACTCCACCGGAAACGGATCCGCAGTCCCTCGGCTCGCGCCTCGGGCTTTACGGGCACGGGGGGCGGAACCACGACGTGCTCCCTCGGCACGCGGTTCAGGCTTCAAGGACCTACGGACGGTCAGTTCGGATCGGCCGCCTTGCCGCGGGCCTGCTTCGCGGGCTTGGCCGGCTTGTGGTTCGTGCCGCGGCCGTTGCGGGCGACGCTGCCCGACCAGCGGATCTCGAGCGGCATCCCGAAGGCCTTCTCGAACAGGTCGGTCCGCCGCTCGGCGCCCCACAGATCGACCTTCGGCTCGGCGTCGGCCACCGCCTCGATGACGACGGCGTCCTCGGCCACCCGCACCAGCACGTCGCGAACCTGCTGCGAGCGGCTGCGGTCGAGGCCGCCGGCGACCCGGAGGATCGCCGCCAGCCGCTGCACCCGCCGCTGGTCCTCCGCGGCCAGGCGGGCCAGGTTCTCGTGCTTCCGCTTCGGATGCGCGCCGCGATGGTAGCGGGCCACGTTGGCGATCAGCTCCAGGTCGTGGGGCCGCACCCCGGGCAGCCGGCTGTTGCGGATCAAATGGTAGCTGTGCTTGTGGTGCTGGTCGTAGTTGATCACGTAGCCCACGTCCTGGAGCCGGGCCGCGCACTCGAGCAGCAGTCGGTCGCCGGCTGGCAGGTCGAGCGGCCCGGCGAGCTGCTCGAAGATCCGGCCGGCGAGCGTCGCCACCTGGCGGCCGTGCTCCAGCTCGCCCGAGCAGGCGGCCGCGAGCCGCTCGATCGCCGCCTCCCGCAAGGCCGGCTCGTCTACCGCGGCGCCGCCGAGGGCGGCCTCGTCGATCATCTCGCGGATCAGCCCGTCGCGGACGCCGCGGGTGTGGATCACGAGCGTGTTGACGCGAAACCGCTTCAGGAGCCCGTCGATGATCGAGAGGCCGGCCACGATGATGTCGGCCCGGTCGGGCGTCATGCCGGCCATGCCGCGGCGGGCGCGGAGCGGCATCTTGCAGAGGCGGTCGAGCAGGTGCCGGACCTCGGCCTGAGACACCTGATAGCCGGCCACCGGCACGTCCAGCTGCCGCTTCGCGGCCATGACGAGCTCGGCGAGCGTCGTGAAGGTACCGCCGCAGCCGACGAGGAAGTGCGGCGCGAACAGGGGCCGGGTCGTGCGCTTCTTGAGGGTGGCGGCGATGTCGGCTTCCAGCTTGCCGACGCCCGCCTGCAACTCGGCCCCCTCGCAGCCTTCGCCGAGGCCGAATTGCTCCGTCAGCCGGACGGCGCCGAGCGGGGTCGAGAAGATCGACTCGATGAGGTTGCCGGTGGCGAACACGAGTTCCGTGCTGCCGCCGCCGATGTCGGCCACGATCACGTTCTTGCCGGCGAGGTCGAACGCATGCTGCACGCTGGCGAAGGCGAGCCGCGCCTCCCGCTCGCCGGAGATCACCTCGACGTCGAGCCCCACCTGCTCGCGGACCCGGCGGCAGAACTCGGGCCCGTTCCGCGACTCGCGGACGGCGCACGTGGCGATCGTCCGCAGGCTCGTCGCCTGGTAGCCGGCGGCGATCTCCTTGAAGGATCGCAGGGCCGCGACGGTGCGGTCCATCGACTCGTCGTCGAGCCGGCCCTTGGAGGACACGCTCCGCCCCAGTCGCGTGGGCTCCCGCTCCTCGTCGAGGATGCGGTAGTTGCCCCCCCGCAGGGCCTCGGCCACCAGGAGCCGCACGCTGTTGGAGCCGATGTCGATGGCCGCCAGCCGGCAGGCCATGTCGGCCGACAGGTAGATCTGCTTGTCCTCGACCGCGTGGTTCATGCCGGGATCCTGCGGGGCGACCCCGAAATCATACCCTCGATCCGATACACTTGCGGCCGCCGCCGCGCCCCCGCGCGGCGTCCCACGCCGCGCGCCCGCCATGGATTCCGAGACATCCCTCGCCCCGCCCCGTGCCTTCGCGCGGCCCGGCGGCTGGTCGGCCGCGGCGGGCACGGCGCTGGCCGTGGGCAACTTCGACGGCGTGCATCTCGGACATGCGGCGATCGTCCGCCGGCTGCGGGCCGTCGCGGACCGCCGGGGCGTGCCCGCTGCCGTGCTCACGTTCGACCCGCACCCGGCGAGCATCGTGCGTCCGGCGGCCGCGCCGGTCCCGTTGACGACGCCCGAGCGGCGGGCCGAGCTGCTCCTGGCGCTGGGACTCGACGCCGTGCTCGTGCAGCCGGTGGATGCCGGGTTCGTGGCCCTCGAGGCCGAGGCCTTCTACCGCGACGTGCTCCGCGGCCGGCTGCGGGCCGTCGCGCTCGTCGAGGGGGCCGACTTCCGCTTCGGCGCCGGCCGCCGCGGCGACGTGCGGCTGCTCGGGGCGCTGGCCGCCGCCGACGGCGTGTCGCTGGAGGTCGTGCCCGCCGTGCGCGCGGGCGAGGCGGCGGTGTCGAGCTCGCGGGTGCGGGCGCTCGTGGCGGCCGGCGACGTGGCGGCGGCCAACCGGCTGCTCACCGCACCGTGGCGGGCCAGCGGCACCGTCGTGCACGGCGCGCACCGCGGCGCGACGCTCGGCTTCCCCACGGCGAATCTCGCCGGCATCGCCACGCTCCTGCCCGCCGCCGGGGTCTACGCGGCGCGGGCGCTGGTCGGCGCGGCGGGAGCCGCGTATCCGGCCGCGGTCCACGTGGGGGCGAACGCCACGTTCGGCGAGACGGCGGTGTCGGTCGAGGCGCATCTCGTCGGGTTCGCGGGAGACCTCTACGGACGCCGCCTCGAGATTGACTTCCTCGACCGGCTGCGCGACACTCGTCGGTTCGATTCGACCGAGGAACTCGTCGAACGGATGCGGGCCGACGTGGCCCGGGCCGCGGAGATCGCGGCCGCCGACGGCCAGCGGGCGGCCGTGCCTGCCGGGACACGGAGCGAGCATGCGACTTGACTGGGCGAGCCTGCTGGACGTGCTGCGGTCGTGCCGGAGGGCGGTGCTGACGAGCCACGTGCGGCCCGACTGCGACGCCTTGGGCAGCGAACTGGGCCTGCTGGGGATCCTGGAGGCGCTCGGCAAGGACGTGCGGATCGTCAACGCCCAGGCGACGCCCGCGAACCTGCGGTGGATCGATCCGGAGCGGCGGATCGAGTCGCTCGCGACGGGCGTGCAGCCCGCCGACCTCGCCGACCGCGACCTGTTCGTGGTCCTCGACACGAGCGCCTGGGCGCAGCTGGGGGCGATGGGCGACGTCGCCAAGACGCTCCGCGACCGGGTGCTGGTCATCGACCATCACGTCAGCGAGGACGATCTCTCGGACCGCTGGTTCAAGGACACGGCGGCGGAGGCGACGGCCCGGATCGTCTACGAGATCGGCCTCCGACTGCGGGTGCCGCTCACGGAACGGATCGCCACGCCGCTCTACGCGGGCCTGTCCACCGACACGGGAGGCTTCCGGTTCCCGAACGCCACCGGGGAGAGCTTCCGCATCGCCGGCCGGCTCGTCGATGCCGGGGCGAACCCGACGGCCATCTACCGCGAGCTGTTCGAGCAGGACACGCTCTCCCGGCTGCACCTCGTGGGCCGCACGCTCGCCGGCGCGGTCACCGCGCACGACGGCCGCGTGATCTTCTCGACGGTCCGGCAGCAGGACATCAAGGAAGTGCAGGCGCAGCCGAGCGACACCGAGGATCTCGTCAACCTCACGCTGGCGGTCAAGGGCACCGAACTGGCGGTGATCCTCATCGAGCAGCCCGACGGGCGTGTGAAGGTCAGTTTCCGCAGCCGTGGCCCGGTGGACTGCAACGCCCTGGCCGCGCGATTCGGAGGCGGTGGACACAAGGCGGCCGCGGGCACGATCATGGACGGGCCGTTCGAGGCCGCGCGGGAGCGGATCGGCGCGGCGGTGGACGAGGCCTGGCTGGCGACTCAGCCGCCGCCCGCCTGACGAGCCACGCGGCCGCGAGCCAACCCATCAATCCGGAGCAGTCACCGATGCCCGATCCTGTCGCCCGCCGGTCGGAGCCCGCATCGCGGCGCGGCTTCCTCGCCAAGGCGGCCGCGATCGCCTGCGGGTCGCTGGCCACGCTCACTCCGCTGGCCGCGGGCGTGTGGGCGTTTCTCGATCCGCTCCGCCGCCGGGCGGCCGCGGCGAAGGCGATCACGGTGGCGGAACTCTCGGCCGTTCCCGCCGACGGCCTGCCGCGTCGCTTCCCCGTGGTGACGGATCGCAAGGACGCCTGGACCGGCTATGCCGCGGAGCCCGTGGGTGCCGTCTGGCTGCGACGCGAGGCGGGCAGCGACGAGGTGCAGGCGCTCTCCGCCACCTGCCCGCACGCCGGCTGCTCCGTGGAGATGGCCCCCGGCGGCAACTGCTTCCGCTGCCCGTGCCACAACAGCGAGTTCACGTTCGCGGGCGGGATCATGGAGCCCAGCCCGAGCCCGCGGCCGATGGACGCGCTCGATTGTCAGGTGGGCCCTGACGGCGCCGTGTCGGTGCGGTGGCAGGTGTTCTTGGCGGGAGTCGCCGGCAAGGTGGCCAAGCGATGAAGAACACGACGCCGCCGCGGGCCGGTGGCCGCGGACCCCTCGGCCGCCTGGCCGACTTCCTCGACGACCGCACCGGCTGGCGGGGCCTCGTCCACGAGGCGCTCTTCGAGCGGGTGCCCGGCGGCGCCCGCTGGCGGTACGTCTGGGGAAGCACGCTGGTCTTCGCGTTCATGACGCAGGTGGTCACGGGGCTCTTCCTGTGGGCCAACTACGCCCCCAGCGCCCAGACCGCCTGGGAGAGCGTGTACTACATCCAGCACGAGATGGCCGGCGGCTGGCTGCTCCGCGGCATCCACCACGTCATGGCCCAGGCGATGGTGGTCCTGCTCGCGCTCCACCTCCTGCAGGTGGTGATCGACGGGGCCTACAAGGCGCCCCGCGAGGTGAACTTCTGGCTGGGGCTCGTGCTCATGGTGCTGGTGCTCGGCATGGCGCTGACGGGCTACCTGCTGCCCTGGGACCAGAAGGGCTACTGGGCGACGATCGTGGCCACGAACCTGGCCGGGATCGTGCCCGTCGTGGGCCCGTCGCTGCAGCAGCTCGTCGTCGGCGGCAGCGACTACGGCCACCACACGCTGACGCGGTTCTTCGCCCTCCATGCGGGCTTCCTCCCGGCGACGCTCGTGCTGTTCCTCGTCGTCCACCTGGCCCTGTTCCGCAAGCACGGCCTCCACGCCCGGCAGCCGATCACCCGGCCCGACGCGATGTTCTGGCCCGACCAGGTGCTCAAGGACGCGGTGGCGATGCTGGCGGTGCTGGCGGTGGTGCTGGGCGTGATCCTCATGCCCGCGGTGCGGACCATGCTCGCCGGCGGGACGGTGGACTGGGGCCACGTGGGGGCCGAGCTCGGCGCGCCGGCCGACCCGGCCGAGGCCTACGCCGCCGCCCGGCCGGAGTGGTACTTCCTCTTCCTGTTCCAGTTCCTGAAGGTCTTCGAGGGCTGGGGGGCGACGGGCGAGTTCCTCGGCGCCATCGTCGTGCCGGGCCTGATCCTGGGCGTGATGTTCCTGATGCCGATCATCGGCAACTGGCGGCTCGGCCACCGGTTCAACGTGGCCTTCACGCTCGGCATCGTGGCGGGCGCCGGCCTGCTCACGGCGCTGGCGCTGAACGAGGACTACTGCTCGCTGTGGATCGACAAGGCATCGCTCGCCGACGCGGAGAAGCTCCACGAGGAGACGGGCGGCGACGAGCGGAAGATCGCCGCGGCACTGGGCGACGATCCGGCCAAGATCGCGGCCATGAACAAGCAGCTCGGCAGGCTCGAGGCCTGGAGGAACTCCGCCGCCTTCCTCGCCGCCGCGCGGCGGGCCGAGGCCGAGGCCGAGCGGGCCGTGGAACTCGCCGGCCGGCCGGAGCGGATCCCGCCCACCGGCGCCCTCGACCTCGTCCGCCGCGACCCGTTCCTCCGCGGCCCGAAGCTCTTCGGGCTTCTCGACGGCAAGGACTGCGCGAGCTGCCACGCCCACGTCGATCCGCGGGCGGCCGGCGCGGCCGCCCGCTTCGCCGCCGCCTCCGCGGCCAACCTCCACGGCTTCGGCACCGCCGCCTGGGTGCGAGGGCTTTTCGACCCCGAGCGGGTGGCGGGGCCGGAGTATTTCGGCAACACGGCCCACAAGGACGGCGACATGGTGGCCTACGTGCGCGACGAGATGCGTGACCGGGAGAAGTGGAAGGAGGACGAGATCGAGGCGGTGACGATGGCCCTCGCCGCAGAGGCGGGCCTGCCTGATCCCGCGGCCACGCCCGCGCAGGTGGAGCGGGGCCGGGCCCTGATCGCCGACGGCGACCGCTGCGGCTCCTGCCACAACTTCCGCGACAACGGCACCGGCCTGGGCACGGCGCCCGACCTCACCGGCTGGGCCGGCCGCGAGTGGCTCGTCGGCATCATCGCCGACCCGACGCACGAGCGGTTTTACGGCGACTCCAACGACCGCATGCCGGCCTTCGAGAAGAGCATGCCGCGGTGGCAGATCGAGATCCTCGCCGACTGGCTGCGGGGCGACTGGTATCGGGCGGCCGACGCGCACGGGGCTGCCGGGGAGTAGCGGGGTGGGGAGGGGTGCCCCTGCCGTCTCGCCCGGACGTTCGCTGCGGCCCTCCGGGCCTGCGCTCACTCGGAGGTGCCTGGCGCTTCGGCATCCTGCCTGCGCTGGGCACCTACGCCGGCTCGACGGCAGGGGCACCCCTCCCGGAGGACGCATGATGGGTCGGGGGCAGCCTGAAGGGCTGTTTATGATGAAGCGGCGGTCTCTGGCCTTCGATTCCAGGCGTCCAAACCATGAGCCTTCCCAACAACGTTTCCGGTTTCACATGCACGCGAACTCCTGGCTGATGACGATGGCGGTGCTGGTCACCGCGGGTATCGCGCTCGGGGACGAGCCGCCGGTGCGGAAGGAGTCGCCGCCGGGCAGCGTGGCCGTGGCCTTCGTCGGCGACATCATGCTCGACAACGGTCCCGGGCATGCGATCGCCTCGGGACGGGATCCGTTCGCGGCCTGCGGCGCGATGCTCCTCGACGCTGACTTCACCGTCGGCAACCTGGAGTGCGTGCTCGGCCGCGGCGGCAAGCAGGTGCTCAAGGAATACAGCTTCCGCGCCGCCACCGACTCGCCGAAATATCTGAAGCGGTATTTCTCGGGCCTCTCCGTCGCCAACAACCACGCCCTCGACTTCGGCCCCGACGGCCTCGTGGAGTGCCTGCGGATCCTGGCGGCCGAGGGCATCCCGCAGGTGGGCGGCGGCGGCGATCTCGCGGCCGCCCGCCGGCCGCTGGTGCTCGAGAAGCACGGGATCCGGGTGGCGATCCTCGCGGCCAACGGCTTTCAGGCGGCGAAGTCCGCCGCGGGCGCGGCGACGCCGGGCGTGGCACCCCTGGAGGAGGAGGCCATCCTGGCCGACATCGCCGCCGCGCGGCGGCAGGCCGACTTCGTCGTGCCGTTCGTTCATTGGGGCCCGGAGCTCGTCGCCCAGCCCCGCGAGGCCGACCGGGCCCTGGCCCGGAGGATGATCGAGGCGGGGGCCGCGGCCGTGATCGGCGGCCATCCGCACATCACGCAGACGGTCGAGGTGCACCGCGGCGCGCCAGTCGTCTACAGCCTCGGCAACTTCGTCTTCGACTACTATCCCGTCGATCCGCCGGAGTGGACCGGGTGGGTGGCGAAGCTCACGTTCGCGAAGGGCAAGCCGGTGGAACTCCAGACGCAGGCCGTCGTCCTCGACGCCGCCGGCCTGCCGCGGCCGGTCACCGAGGACGACTGACGAAGCCCGTCACCCCGTGCACGTGCCCAGTCGGCCGCGGCGGGCGACCGCGCATCTCACCGCCGGGCGAGGGCGTCGCGGATCTCGCGGAGCAGGAGCACGTCTTCCGGCGGAGCGGCCGGCGCCTCGTCGGGCTTCGCATCGAAGCGGGCCTTCGCGGTGTTGATCAGCTTGATGACGACGAACAACGACGCGGCCACGAGCAGAAAATCGATGACCGACTGGATGAACGGGCCGTAATTCAGGATCGGATAATCCTGGAAGGCCATGACCGGCTTGCCCCCATCCATGACCGGCGTGCCGTCGGCGTTGAGCTTGGGGGCTTCGGTGCGGATGCGGTAGGCCAGATCGGCGAAGTTCACGCCATACTTGCTGGTCAGCAGATTCAGCGGCGGCAGGATGATGTTCGACACCAGCGAGCTGATGATCTTGCCGAACGAGGCCCCGATCACCACGCCCACGGCGAGGTCGATGACGTTGCCACGCATCGCGAAGTCACGGAATTCCTTGATGAGTCCCATCGTTGCCCTTCCTGTGATTAAGGTTGAAGAGTTGGGGATTATGCATCGGACGCTGCCGAAGCGGGAAGACCGCGGCGGTTTTGCCTGCCTGGCAGCGACATCCACCCGCGTGGCCCGTCAGGCCACGCCGCCGAGGACGGTGGCCCGCGCCACGCGGCCGACGCCGAGCATGTAGGCCGCCGTCCGCAGCGGCAGTTTCCGCGACCCGGCCAACTGCCACACCTGCTCGAAGGCCTCGCCCAGGATCCGGTCGAGCTCCCCGCGGACGCGGTTGATGCCCCACTGGTAGTGCTGCCGGTTCTGCACCCACTCGAACCAGCTCGCCGTCACGCCGCCGGCGTTGGCGAGGATGTCGGGCAGGACGACGACGCCCTTCGCCTCCAGGACCGCGTCGGCGTCGGGCTCGGTCGGGGCGTTGGCGCCCTCGACGATGATCGGCGCCCTGACCGCCCCGGCGTTGGCCGCCGTGAGCACGCCCCCGAGCGCGGCGGGCACGAGCACGTCGCAGTCGAGGGCGAGCAGCTCGGCGTTCGTCAGCGGGTCGCCACCCGCGAAGCCCTCGAGCCGGCCGCCGTGGGCGTGGGCGTGGCGGATCAGCTCGAGCACGTCGAAGCCGTCGGCCCGATGGAACCCGCCGCCGGCGTCGCTCACCGCGACGATCCGGCACTCCGCGTCGTGGAGGAACTTCGCGGTGTGCGATCCCACGTTGCCGAAGCCCTGGATCGCCACCCGCGTGCCGGGGATGCGGCGTCCCAGCCGGCTCAGCAGCTTGAGCGTCAGCGCGCCGACGCCGCGGCCGGTGGCCTCCTCGCGGCCGGGGATGCCGTGGTACTCGACCGGCTTGCCGGTCACGCAGGCCGGGGCGAATCCGTGGTAGCGACCGTATTGGTTCATGATCCAGGCCATCGTGTCGGCCGACGTGCCCATGTCGGGGGCCGGGATGTCCACGTCGGGACCGAACAGGTCGTGGATCGCGTCCACGAACCGGCGGGTGACCCGCTCCAGCTCCCGCTGCGAGTAGGCCGCGGGGTCGATCGACACGCCTCCCTTCGCGCCGCCGTAGGGGATGTCCACGACGGCCGTCTTCCAGGTCATGAGCGAGGCCAGGGCCCGCACCTCGTCGAGGTCCACGTGGGGATGGTAGCGGAGGCCCCCCTTCATGGGGCCGCGGGCGTCGTTGTGCTGCACGCGGTAGCCGATCAGCGTCGCCAGCTCGCCCGAGTCGCGCTCGATGGGGATCTGCACCTGCACCTCCCGCTTGGCCGTGAGCAGCAGGCGGCGCATGCTCGCCGAGAGATCGAGCTGGTCGGCGGCCCGGTCGAAGTAGATGCGGGTGGCTTCGCTGGCGCGCATGGCGTCGTGCCTCGCTGGGAGGGGTGTGGCGGGTCGGCCGCCCGAGCGCCGAATGGTACCGGGGCTCACGGCCGGCTCACAAGCAAAGCGATCGCGGCGGCTTTCGTGGTCACACGCTACGATGCGGGCATCCGAGGTCCTCCGCCGATGCCCGTCCCGACGGTCGAAGAGTTCTGGAGTCTGCTCGTCCGCAGCCGGCTGGTCGATGCAGCGACCGCCGCGAGCCTGCGCGCGACCCACGCCGCGGCCGGCGGGGCGGCCGACGCGAAGGCGACGGCCCGGTGGCTCGTGCAGCGGGGCGTGCTCACCCGCTGGCAGGCGAAGCGGCTGGCGATCGGCGACCTGGGCCCCTTCTTCCTCGGCGACTACCGCCTCCTCGAACGGCACGATCGGCCGGGCGAAGGGCTGCTCTTCTCCGCGCGGCACGAGCCGTCGGGGCAGGCCATGTCGATCGTCCTGCTCAACGCGCGGCGGTGCAAGGAACTCGACGTCTGGACCGCGGTCGTGCGGCGGACGACGGCCGCGCATCAGGCCACCGATCCGATTCTCTCCCGCACCTGGGCGCTGGAGCAGGCCGGAGGCAGCCGGTTCATCGTCTGCGAGACCGTCGGCGGCGTGCCGCTGGCCGACGAGATCGAACGGCTCGGTCCGCTGCCGCCGCTCGAGGCCGGCGGGCTCGTGGCCCATGTCGCCCGCGCCGTGGCCGAACTCCATGCCCTGGACGCGGTGCACGGGGCGCTGTCGCTCGACGTGCTGCTCCGCGAGCCGCAGCCGCCGTCCGCCCCGCCCCGGAGCGGCCGGGTGAGGCTGCTGCAGTTTCCGCTGGCCGACGATCCGCACCGCGTGCCGCTGCGGCCGCCGGTGGCGACCGCGGCCGAGGTCGCCGGACTCGGCCGGCGGTCGGCCTTCGTGGCGCCGGAACTGCTGCTCCCCGACGCGGTGTGCGACACCCGCTCCGACGTCTATGCGCTGGGCTGCATCCTGCACGCGCTGCTGACGGGCAGGCCGCCGTGCTGGAATGGCGATCCGCAGACCACGCTGCGGCAGGCTGCGTTCGCCGGCCCGCCACCGCTCGGCCCGCCGGTGCCGGCCGAACTGGCGGCGCTGGTGGGCTTCATGACGGCCCGCGATCCCACGGTCCGCTACCAGTCGGCCACGCAGGCGGCCGAAGCGATCGCCGTCTGCTGCGGGCTCGAGACCACGGCCGTGGCGACGGTCGCCGCCGCGGTCGCCGGCGAGAGCCGGGCGACGGCCGCGACCGGTGGTCGAGCGGCGGCGTCCGCGGGGTCCGGTTTCAATCCCCTCGCGGCCGACGCGGGTGGATCGCACGGCTGGGCGCCGCCGCAGACCGCCGCCACCGGGACCCGGGGATGGGTCGCAAGGCTCGCGGGCCGGCCCCTTTCGAGCCGTGGCCGGCTGATTGGCGGCGTCGGCGGTGCGGTGGGGCTTTTGGCGGTGGCGGGCCTCGTGGCCTCGAGCTGCGGCTGGTTCGGCGGCGGGGCCGGGTCACGATCCGCCGATCCCGTATCGCCACCGGCGGAGGTGATGCCGTCGTCCGAGCCGGAGGCCGCGTCGCCTTCCGCGGAGGAGCGTGCCGCCGCGGCGGCCGTCGTCGATCGGCAGATCGTCGTCGAGGATCCGGTCTTGCCCTGGGCCTCGCCCACCTCTGGCGGCCCGCCAAGGCTGGCCTTCCTGCCCCCGGGCGCGCAGCTCGTCCTCGTGGCCCGGCCGGCCGCGGCCCTGGCGGACGACGAGGGGAGGCTGTTCCTCAAGTCGCTCGGTCCGGCAGCGGTCGCCGCCGCCGCGAAGCTCGCCGCCCTGGGCGGCTGCGAGCTGGCGGAGGTGGAGATGCTGCAGGTCGGCTGGCAGGCGGGGGAGGCCGGCGACGTGCTCGACTCCTACGTCCTGCGGGTCGTTCCCGGCCGCCGCCTGCCCGAGGACGAGGCCGCCCGCGTGGCGGCGTGGGGGCCGACGACGGCGGTCGATCTCGACGGCGAGGCGATCCACGAGGGATCGCGGCTGTCGTTCTGGGTGCCGGCGTCGGAGGACGGCAGGGCGCTCGTCGCGGCGCCGGCGCCGCTGCTGCGGGAGATCGTCGCCACGGCGGCGGAGGCGGACGGGGCGACGGCCGCGCTGCCCAAGGAGATGGAGACGCTCCTGGGCATGCTCGACGCCGACCGCCATCTGACGCTCTTCGGATCTCCCCACTACCTCGTGCACGACGGCCGCCGCCTGCTCGTCGGCCCGCTCTCCCATCTCGCCGACCCGCTGGCCGCCTTCTTCGGCGACGCGATCCGGGCGGCGGCGGTGTCGGTGCACTTCGGCCCGAGCGCGTATGCGGAGCTCGACGTCGTGGCCACGGCCGCCACGCCCGCGAGCCACCTGGCCCGCACGATGATGGCCTCGATGTCCACCGTCGCCGCCGCCGTGGAGGCCCATGACGCGACCCTCGATCCCGCGGTCTACGGCCGCCAGCTGGTGAGGCGGCTGCCGCAGATGATCCGCGCGCTGGCGGCGAACCTCCGGGCGGGCGTCGAGGGCAAGGCGGTCGTGGTCAACGCCTACCTGCCGCGGCATGCCGCCCACAACCTCGCGTTGGCGGCCGAGCTCACCCTCGCCCAGTCGCCGGGCCGGGCCGCCGCGGGGACGCGGCCGACCGGGGCGCCGCCGGCCCAGGATGCCCTGGGCAGCCTGCGGAAGAAGATGACGCTCGTCTTCGCCAAGGACACCCTCGAGAAGTCGATCCAGATGATCGCCGACGAGATCGGCGTGCCGATGGAGATCCTGGGCACCGACCTGCAGCTCGAGGGGATCACGAAGAACCAGTCGTTCGCCCTCGACGAGACCGACAAGACCGCCGAGGAGATCCTGCGGGCGATCCTCGCCAGGGCGAATCCGGACGGCAAGCTCGTGTTCGTGGTGCGGAAGAAGGACGGCGCGGAGACGATCGAGATCACGACCCGGGCCGCCGCCGAGAAGCGGGGCGACCCGCTCCCCGCCGGCCAGTGAGCGACCTCCGCCGGGCCGGCGTCGTGGCCGCTATACTTGAGGGTCGACACCGCACCGCGAACCCCTTCCCGGAGAGCCGCCGATGACCACGTCGCGCTTTTCCGCTCGCCCGCGATGGCTGGCCGCTTCGCTCCTTGCGGCCCTCGGCTGCTGGTCGGCGGCCGAACGGCCGCCGCAGGCCTGCGCCGAGGACATCACGACTCCCGACGCGGCCGTGATCGAGGAGGATGATCTCGAGGTCGGCGAGGTGGTCGGCGAGGTGGACGGCCGGCCGGTCGGCGATGGGGATCAAGACGCCGCGCGGGATCCGCTGGCGCCCGTGCTCGCCATCCTCGCCGACAACCTCGTGCTCGGCTGGAAGGGTGGCCGGCTGGAACTCGATGCCCACGCTCTCGAATCCGCCTTCTACGGCCCGGATTTCGCCCGCGAGCGGGAGGCGGTGCAGGCCACCGTCGAGCGGATCCAGAAACTCGTGATCGACGACGCGGTGGCCAACGGTCTGGACCGCGACAAGGCGGAGAAGATCTTCGGCTCGATTCGCAACCAGGTCGCGCCCGGCGGGGGGGGGGACGTCTGGCGGATGCACATGCACGGGGAGGAGGACGGTCTGAGCCGATACTTCGAGGAGGTGACCCCGGCGGCACTCCTCGAGAAAGCGTGCCAGCGGACGCTGGCACAGGCCGAGAAGCGCAACCTTCTGGGGGATGGCGGTGGCGGGAGTAGCAGAAGCAGTTCGGGTGCCGAGCGTGAATGGAACATGCGCAGGGGGATGTTCGGTTTTGGTGGCAAGAGCAGCGCCAAGGCCGGGGAATGCACGATCAGCCACGGCGCCCGCTCCTTCAAGTTCGCGTTCAACGGAGAAGCCGGCCTCACCATCCGCTGGGACACGGAGGCCGACGACGAGGGCCGCGGCGAGGAGACGGTGCGGCTGGTGCAGACGGCGAACCATTTCCGCGCGCGACACGTCCGCGACGGTGAGGTCGTGCTCACCCTGGAGGGTGAATCCTTCCGCGACTGCTGCCGGATCGAGCCGGCGGTCGTTCGCGGCGAACTCGTGCCCCTGCTGCGCCGCATCGGGGTCGGGCCGCCGGCGATGCCCGAGGACAAGATCGTGAAGGACGAGGTGCTGGCCCGGCTGCGGCGGGCGGCCGGCGTCGCCGAGCCGGCGGGCGGCGGCAAGGCCGGCGAGACGCTGGCGGCGGCCAAGCAGCGGCTCGCCCAGACCGGGGCGGTGATCGAAGCCTTCGGCCTGCTCGACGACGCGGCCTACCTCGAGGCTCTGAAGCAGGCCGCGGCCGCCGCCGACGTGCCGGCCATCGAGGCCCGCCTGGCGAAACTGGCCGCCGCGGCCGCCAAGGAGTGACGGGCATCCCACTCGAACCTCGCGCGTGACGCTGGTCGGGGCCGCCCATGCCCCGTCGCCGGACGTTCGCGGTGGCCCGACCAATCCGCCTTTGGCGGATCGGTGCCCGGCCACCGCTCTCTGCACGTCCGCTGCGCTTCGCCATCCTGGCTGCGCTTGCTCCCGTAGCCCGGCTCCCCGGGCACGGGCAACCCCTCCCCGGCCCTCGTCGCTCGGAAGCGGCTCGTGCGCGAGGCCCACGTGGGAGCCGTATGAGGGGCGGTCAGTCGAGCACCGCCAGCGCGACCGACATGTAGAGCACGATCCCCACGATGTCCACGATCGCCGACACGAAGGGGTTGCTCATCAGGGCCGGGTCGAGGCCCAGCGAGCGGAACAGCAGCGGCAGGGCCGAGCCGACGAGCGTGCCCATCAGCACCACGCCGAGGATCGTCAGCGGGATCACGGCCGCCGCCGCCGCGGTCGGCGCGTAGGCCAGGGCGAGCAGATACCCGGGGATCGCCAGCAGGCCGCCGAGCAGGAGGCCGAGGGCCAGTTCCCGCCGCAGGATCCGCGGCCAGTCGGCGAGCCGGCAGTCGCCGGTGGACAGCGCCGTGATCACGAGCGTGGCCGACTGGTTGCCCGAGTTGCCGCCGCTGGCGATCACCAGCGGGATGAAGGCCACGAGCCAGGCGTGCGGCGACTGCCAGTTGGCCAGCACCATCGCCGTGACGGCGGCCGTGGCGAACAGGATCGCCAGCCACACGCCCCGCTTCCAGGTCATCGAGACGAGCGCGGCCTCGAGGTAGCTCTCGCCGAGCGGCTGGATGCCGCCGATCCGCTGGGCGTCGTCGGTGGCCTCCTGGCGGACGGCGTCGAGCACGTCGTCGTGGGTCACGATTCCCACCAGCCGGTTGCGGTCGTCCACCACGGGAATGGCGATGAAGTCGAACCGGGCCAGCTTCTCCACCACCTGCTCCCGCGGCTCCTCGACCCGCACGGCGATCGGGTCGCGCTGCATGAGGTCGGCGACCAGGGCGGTGGGCCGGGCGAGGATCAGGTCGCGGAGCGACACGAAGCCCAGCAGCCGCCGCTCGGCGTCGAGCACGTAGATGTAATAGATCGACTCGCTGTCGGGCGCCTGGGAGCGGAGCCGCGTGATCGCCTCGCCGGCGGTCACGTCCGCCGGCAGCGACGCGTATTCCGTGGTCATCAGCGAGCCGGCCGACCCCTCCGGGCATGAGAGGAGCATGCGGATGTCGTGCCGCTCCGCCTTGGCCACCAGCGGCAGGATCTCCTCGACGAGCTCCGGGTCGAGCTCGCGGAGCAGGTCGTCGCGGTTGTCGGACGCCATCCACTCGATGAGCGGGCCGAGGTGGGCCCGGTCGCCCGCCTTGACGAGCTCGACCTGCCGGGACATGGAGTAGTAGGGAAAGACCTCGGCCTGCCGCTCGACCGGCAGCACCTCGAGCATCTGCCACAGCTCGCGGTCGTCGAGCCCCTCGGAGAACTCCGCCACCGTGGCCGGGTGCAGCTCCGCGGCCACCTCGCGCAGGCCCGCCGTGTCGCCCTCGGCGAGCATCACGCGCAGCTCGGGAATGAGGATCGGGTTGGCGACGGACATGGGCGGCCGGGAGGACGGGCGGCGGACTGGGCCTATACTGCGGGACGATCGAGTCCGAGAGGCCAGTATGCCATGAAACACCGGGGAGTCGAACGGCGGCGCCGGGTGGTGGCGATGCGCGTCGCCGCCGCGCTGGCCGTGGCCTGCGCCGGCGCGGTCGCCCCGGCGGACGACGCGGCGACCGCCGCGGCGGCCCGCGGTCGCGAGCACCTCCTCGCCCGGGCCTACCTGCCCGCCGACTTCGACCAGGAGGTGTTCGACGAGCTGTGGACGACGTGGGAGGGGCCGCTCCGGGAGCGGGCCGAGCGGGCGACGGTCGCCGAGCGGCGGCGGATGGCGATGGATCGCTACGGGCTCACGCCGCATCCCGACGATCCATCGCGGTCGCTTCAATACGTCGTCGGCGCCGACGGGGCGTGGACGATGAGCTGCCTGGCCTGCCACCAGGGCCAGGTGGGAGGGCGGGCGATTCCGGGCCTGCCCAACTCCAATTACGCGCTGGAGACGCTCACCGAGGAGGTGCGGGCCGTGAAGGTCCGGCAGCGGAAGGCGTTCGGCCACATGGACATGGGGTCGCTGCTCCTGCCGCTGGGCACGACCAACGGCACGACCAACGCCGTGATCTTCGGCGTGGCGTTGATGCGGCACCGCGACGCGGATCTGGCGATCGTGCAGCGTCCGCCGCGGTTCGACCTCGTGCACCACGACATGGACGCCCCCGCCTGGTGGCACTACCGCCGCCGCAAGAGCCTGTACGCCGACGGGTTCGCGGCCAAGGGGCATCGGATGCTGATGCAGTTCCTGCTCGTGAAGGAGAACGGCCCGGAGCGGTTTCGCGAGTGGGAGGCCGAGTTCCGCGACATCGAGGCCTGGATCGCCGCGCTCGAGCCGCCGCGGTGGCCCGGCCCGGTGGATGCGGCCCTGGCCGACCGGGGCAGGAGCCTGTTCGCGCGGCACTGCGCGGAGTGCCACGGCACCGCCGGCGACTATCCCGAGCGGCTCGTGCCGATCGCCGAGGTGGGCACCGACCGCGTCCGGCTCGACTCGCTCTCGCGGCAGGAGCGGGCCGACCTGAACGCCAGCTGGTTCGGCCACTTCGGCGCCGCCGCGAAGGCGGCGGCGGTCGACCTGGCGGCCCGCGCGGAGGGCGGGGGCTACGTGGCGCCGCCGCTCGACGGCGTGTGGGCGACCGCCCCCTACTTCCACAACGGCTCCGTGCCCACGCTGTGGCACGTCCTGCATCCGGAGGCGCGGCCCGTCGTCTGGCGGCGGACGCCGGCGGGCTACGACGACCGCCGCATCGGCCTGGAGGTGGAGACGCTCGCCGACATGCCCGCCGGCAAGCTGCCGCCGGCCGCCCGCCGCGGCTACTTCGACACCCGCCGCCCCGGCAAGAGCGCCGCGGGGCACGACTTCCCCGCCGTTCTCGACGAGGCCGAGAAGGCGGCGGTGCTCGAATACCTCAAGACGCTGTAACACGGCTTTGCTACGCTACCGGTTCGACCCCGTGGAGAATCATGCATGACCCAGCTCGAACGCGGCCGCGCCGACGAGATCACGCCGGAGATGAAGTTCGTCGCCCAGCGGGAGGACCTGCCCGAGGAGTTGATCCGCGCCGAGGTCGCCCGGGGGCGGATGGTGATCCCGGCCAACCGGGTGCACCTCACGAAGCGGCTCGAGCCGATGGCCATCGGCATCGCGGCCCTCACCAAGATCAACGCCAACATCGGCAACTCGGCGGTCACGAGCGACGAGCAGACCGAGCTCCAGAAGCTCCACATGGCCGTCCACTACGGTGCCGACACCGTCATGGACCTGTCCACGGGAAAGGACATCGACACCATCCGCCAGGCGATCATCGACGCCTCGCCCGTGCCGATCGGCACCGTGCCCATCTACCAGATGCTCGAGGAGCTCGGCGGCGACATCGAGGACATGCAGCCCCGGCACTTCCTCGACATGTGCGAGAAGCAGGCGAAGCAGGGCGTGGACTACATGACCGTCCACGCCGGCCTGCTCCAGGAGCACCTCCATCTGACGATGAACCGGATCACGGGCATCGTCAGCCGCGGCGGCTCGCTCATCGCCCGCTGGATGATGGCCCACAAGCGGCAGAATCCTCTGTACACGCACTTCGAGGACCTGTGCGACATCTTCCGGGAGTACGACGTCACCTGGAGCCTGGGCGACGGCCTGCGGCCCGGCAGCATCGCCGACGCCAGCGACGAGGCGCAGTTCGCCGAACTGCACGTGCTCGGCGAGCTCACGCGGCGGGCGTGGGCGAAGGGCTGCCAGGTGATGGTGGAGGGCCCCGGCCACGTGCCCATGGACCAGATCGACATGAACGTCAAGCGGCAGATGGAGGAGTGCGACGAGGCGCCGTTCTACGTGCTCGGTCCGCTCGTCACCGACATCGCCCCCGGCTACGACCACATCACCAGCGCCATCGGCGCGGCCCTGGCCGGCTGGAGCGGGGCCGCCATGCTCTGCTACGTCACGCCCAAGGAGCACCTCGGGCTGCCCGACGCCGAGGACGTGAAGCAGGGGGTGATCGCCTACAAGATCGCGGCCCACGCGGCCGACCTGGCCCGCCACCGCAAGAACGCCCGCGTCCGCGACGACGCCCTCTCCCGGGCCCGCTTCAACTTCGACTGGAACGAGCAGTTCCGCCTGGCGCTCGATCCGGAGACGGCCCGGAAGTACCACGACGAGACGCTGCCACAGGAGACGTTCAAGAGCGCCCACTTCTGCAGCATGTGCGGGCCCAAGTACTGCTCGATGAAGATCTCGCAGGAGATCCGCGAGATGGCCGCGGCCGAGGCGGCCGGCACGCCGGACGAGCCGGTGGCGATCCGCCTGCCGTGACGGGCGCGGGCCGCGGCTCACGTGCGAGCTGGCTCAGTCCAGCCGTGCGGCGCGGATGTCGCGGAACTCGACCTTCATCGCGACGCCCTTGTGGACCTGGAGGCCGATCGGCCCCGGCTCCCGGTGGGCGGCCGTCGTGTACCGCGAGACCTGCTCGCCGTTGAGCCAGACGGTGAACGTGTCGCCCCGGGCCTCGACGCGGATCCGGTTCCAGCCACCCGGCACGAGGAGCTCCGCGGCCCGCGCCGCCCGTGCCTCTTCCGGATAGCCCGCCTTCTCCACGTAGAACGAGCCGGTCATGTCGCGCTTCAGGCTCCGCGACACGCCGATCTGCACCTGGAGTTCGGGCTTCCGCAGCAGGATGCCGCTGTCGATCTCGCCGGCGAACCGCACCTCGGCCTCCACGACGCAGTCGCCGTAGGCCTTCTCGGTGCAAAGCACGGAGTGTTTCTTCTCGGCGTCGCTCTCGCCGACGAGCACGCCGTCCACCACCTTCCAATACGGCGCTCCCGAGACCTTCCAGCCGGTGAGATCCGTGGCGTTGAAGATCGGGGCCAGGTCGGGCGTCGCGGGCTCGGCGCCGCCGATGGCCGCCGTCAGCAGCCAGGCGGCGGCCAGTGCGGTGAGCCAGGTGCGGGGGGAAGCATGGCGATTCATGGAGGGCCTCGTTGGGGGCGGCAAGACCGGGCGGCCGCCGCGACCCCCGCGATTCTACTTTCGCGACCAGCCCGTGCCATCGGGGCGGTCCTCCAGCACGATGCCGGCCTCGGTGAGCTTGTTTCGCACCAGGTCGGCCGTCGCGAAATCCTTGGCCTTGCGGGCGTTGGCCCGGATCTCGATGACGAGGTCCATGAGCTTCGCCACGAGCCCGTCGTCGCCGGCCGCGGTGGCCTGGGGCGGCTCGCGGAACAGGCCGAGCACGCCGGTCAGTTCCCGCATCACCGCCAGCATGGCATCGAGCGTGGCCAGTTCGGCCGCCGGCTTCTTGGCCTCCAGGCCGTGCTGATCGATGAACTTGTTGGCCACCCGGACGAAGTCGAACAGCGTGGCCATGGCGATCGCCGTGTTGAAATCGTCGTCCATCGCCGCCAGGAACTTCTGCCGCAGGGCCACGACCTCGGGGCCCGCCGCCGCCACGGCCGCGTCGCCCTCGCGCCGCGTGCGGCAGGGCAGGGTGTGGAAGGGCTTCCCGGCCACCCGCTCGTAACGGGCGAAGAGCCGCTCGAAGGCCTCCATCGCCCGGGCCGTCTCGGCGAGCGGCTCCTCGCCGAAATGGATCGGGCTGCGATAGTGCGTGGAGAGCAGCAGCATGCGGATCGCCTCCGGCCGGTGGCGGGCCAGGAGGTTCTTGAACGGCTCGGCGCCCGTGGACTTCGAGATCTTGGTGGCCGCCTGGGCGGCGGCGTCGTCCGCCGGCGCTCCCTCGCCCCGCGGTCGGCCGCCCACCTTTCCGGCCGCGGTGCCCGCCTGCATGAGGCCGTTGTGCATCCAGTAGGTGGCCATCGGGCAGTCGTGGAGCGACTCGCTCTGGGCGATCTCGTTCTCGTGGTGGGGAAAGACGAGGTCGAGGCCGCCGCCGTGGATGTCGAACCGCGGCCCGAGGATCGCCTTGCTCATCGCCGAGCACTCGATGTGCCAGCCCGGCCGGCCGGGCCCCCAGGGGCTCTCCCAGGCCGGCTCGCCGGGCTTGGCCTGCTTCCAGAGGGCGAAGTCGGCGGCCGACCGCTTGCGGTCGGCGGTCGAGCCGCCCTCGCCCTGCATCGCCTCCACCGAGCGATTGGTGAGCTTCCCGTAGTCGGCGTCCCGCGTGACGTCGAAGTACACGTCGCCGTCGCTGGCGTAGGCCATGCCCTTGGCGATCAGCCCCTCGATGAAGGCGATGATCGTGCCGATGTGCTCGGTCGCCTTGGGCATCGCGTCGATGCCGGTCACGCCCAGGGCCGCCAGGTTGGCCAGGTAGTCGTCCGTCATCTCGGCCGCCAGCTTCGCCATCGTGGTGCCGCGGGCCGCGCTCTCGGCGATGATCTTGTCGTCCACGTCGGTGATGTTGACGACCCACGTGACCTGCCAGCCCGAGTAGGCGAGGTGCCGCTTCACGGTGTCGAAGATCACGGGCCCGACCATGTGGCCGATGTGGCTCGGCTTGTAGACCGTCGGCCCGCAGAGATACATGCCCACGTGTCCCGGCCGCACCGTCTCCAGCGGCGCCTTCTTCCGCGACAGCGTGCTGTAGACCTCGATCGGGGGCAGTGCGGTAGTCACGTCAGTCGGCTCCTGCATGATTCGGGGCGTTCGAGCGCATCCGGGTTATGTGTGGCACCGGCTTCGGGGGCGGCAAAAGTCTCGTCGCCGGGGCGAGGATACGCTCCACGCTCCTCGAGCGTTCGCCGACCCCCTCGCCTACCCCTCTCATTTTCCTGGAACGACGCTCCCCCTCACTGTGATTTGCGTTCGCGGGGCCCGGGGTTGCCCGTGCCGCCTGGTCCGGACGTTCGCCACGGCCGGCCCGGCCCGCGATCACTCGATGCTGTCTGTGGTTCGACATCCGGTCTGCGCCGGCCGGCGACGCCGGCTCGACGGCACGGGCAACTCCTGGCGATCCATCCACGGCTATCTTTCAATGAGCGCGACGCACTCCGCGGCGATCGCCTGCTCGTCGCCGATCGGCCCGACCGACTCGCCCGTCTTGGCCTTGAGCCACACGGCCGACTCGTCCACGCCGAGCACCTCCGCGATCCGCTTCCGCATCGCGGGCCGGTGCGGGAGGATTTTGGGCCGCTGGGCGAAAATCACGCAATCCAGGTTCACGAGCCGCCAGCCGGCGGCGGCCAGCCGGTCCATCGCCGCCCGGAGCATGACGGCCGAATCCCGTCCCTTGTTGGCGGGGTCGGTGTCGGGAAACAACTCGCCGATGTCGCCCAGGGCCGCGGCCCCGAGCAGGGCGTCGGTGATCGCGTGGAGGAGGACGTCGGCGTCGCTGTGGCCCACCGCCTGCCGGTCGTGGGCGATCGTGATCCCGCCGAGCACGAGGCCGTTGCCCGGGGAGAGTCGATGCGTGTCGTGTCCGAGTCCGATGCGAAGCATGCCGGCGAATCTCCGGGGCGGGGCCGCATCGTTTTCCCCTATACTCCCGCCATGCACAACACCACGGCGATCTCCGGCGCCCCCGCCGCGTCCGGCCGGGAGCCACCGCCGGTGATCGCGGTCTCAGGCCTGGCGAAGGAGTATCGGGTTTACGACAAGCCGGAGGGCTTCCTGGCCAGCGTCCGCGGGCTGTTCCGCCGCTCGGCCCGCGTGGTCGAGGCGCTCCGCGGCGTGGATCTGGAGGTCGGCCGCGGCGAGTTCGTGGCGCTGCTGGGGCCGAACGGGGCGGGCAAGACGACCTTCCTCAAGCTGCTCTCGGGGATCATCACGCCCACGCGGGGCACGGCCCGTGTCCTCGGCCACGTGCCCTGGGAGCGGGCCGACGATTTCCGACGCCGCTTCGCCCTGGTGATGGGCCAGCGGAATCAGCTGTGGTGGGACCTGCCGGCGGCGGAGAGCTTTCGGCTGCACCGGGAGA
>Ga0315903_10001761_pt1 | contig 32791 bp, 16 predicted proteins | sample LakEriMetagenome_7_FD_203524 | JGI IMG/M metagenome (GOLD analysis project Ga0315903, IMG submission 203524) | Freshwater fungal communities from buoy surface, Lake Erie, Ohio, United States - Buoy 2 MA119 | ecosystem: Environmental > Aquatic > Freshwater > Lake | place: USA: Lake Erie, Ohio...
AAATGATCCTTTGGGAACCCGTTGGTTAACGAAATGAATACGGGCATCGCACTCAAGGGATTAATGAGTGAGAAAAGGGACACCACGGTAGAAACAAAGAGAGTAGTCATAAATTCGCTGCAAAGGTCGCAATTCTACCTTGATCGCCACCTCAAACAAATGTTAAGAAAATGTAATGTTTGGTGTGATTTCGTTTCCAATTTAAAACGTAGAACAAGTTAATCGAATCGATAAAAAAGGATACCTGAATTTATTATTGTACTTTTAACAATTACTAAACCTAATTGATATGCGTGTACAAGTACTGGTGCTTTTCTTTTTTATGTATCAACTGTGTTCCGCACAACTTGGTCCAATTGACTTTGAACCAACCGGATATGGCGCAACGTGGCAATGGACCACCTTCGAAAACGACTTTAACCCGCCCTTAGAAATCATAGCAAATCCAGACCCAAGTGGGATTAATACCTCCACCACGGTAGCTCGCTTTACGGCGAATGTAGCCGGAGCGCCATGGGCCGGTGTTGAATCAGTGCACGGACAAGGCATCGGAACTTTTAACCTTACTGCAACAAATTGTGTAGTAAAAATTATGGTTTACAAACCTGTAATCAGTCCGGTAGGAATTAAGTTTGCCACCCCAGCAGGCGCGTCCACGGGTGAAATTTTAGTAAGTAACACCTTAGTTAACCAATGGGAAGAACTCACTTTTGATTTTAGCAACGTAGTGAGTGCCCCTTCATCTACCGGGATTGATCAAATCATCATATTCCCAGATTTCACGCAGCGCAGCGACAACCGCATTTGCTTGATCGACAACATTAAATTTTCAAATCAAAACGGTGGCAATCCCACTCCGATGGGTCCTGCGCCTACCCCAACCTATCCAGAAGCCCATGTGATTTCGTTATTCAGTAATCCGTACCAAAATGTTCCGGTAGATACCTGGATGGCTCCGTGGTCGGCAGCTCAAGTAAGTGATTTACAACTCAGCGGAAACGATACCAAACGGTATGATGCCTTGAATTTTGCAGGGGTAGAAATGTTAGGAAATAATGTAATCGATGTCACTTCCATGACTCATTTTCGGGTTGATTTTTGGACACCAAACATGACTCAATTCAACGTCAAATTGGTTGACTTCGGAGGTGACGGTCAATATGCCGGTGGTGATGACAGCGAAAGTGAACTTTCCTACGTATTACCCACTGAAAATTGGCATAGCTTGGAAATTCCATTATCCAGCTTTTCTCAACTAAACTCAAATACGCACATTGCACAACTTATTTTCTCCGGAACACCGAGCGGTTCGGGAACTGTATATATTGATAACGTATTGTTTTTTAACAATGAAGGTGCAAGCATCCAAGAAGAACAAACACACGGTGTGCAAGCCTATCCGAATCCAAGTACAGACAAAATCACACTTGTTGCCCACGGTTCACCAATGAATTCAATTCAAGTCTTTGGACTTGATGGTACCTTATTGATGGAAGATTCACCCCATTCAACGACCTGTTCATTCGACCTCTCGAAGGTACCCGCAGGCCTTTATTTAGTTCGTATTTCACAAACAAACAACACGGAAACCCTGCGCATCATCAAGGAATAATTTGAATTTTTGAACCGATTTCATTGCGAAGGGTATACCTAACTGTTTCACTGTATCTTTGTATTGAATTATGAAATGGTTTGCCCTTATTTTACAGATTTTATGTCATATTTTTGTCGCATACACACAAGACTGCGACTTTGACTACTATCCCAAAAAAGGGGGGCATTATTTATTTTCAACCTATTACGAACCAGATAATCAAACACCGAGAAATGATGAGTGCGACCGAAAAATCGGAACCCAATTTTACGTAAAACGTTCCTTTAACAAAGGTCATATCATCATAGAAGAACTAAATTATTACAACGACGGAAAATTCACGCCTCATATTCGAACCCAACTGAACCACTCGACTAAAAAAAACCAACATCTAGGGTTTTGTAAAGAATATAATGAAAAAGGAAGCCTCATTCGTCACTTCGAATTTTTTACCGATCCAAGTGGTCGTCGATGCGAGCGAGAAACGGAATACTTACCCACTGGAAAATTGCGTTTTATTCGAGAGTTTGCCTTTATTCGGCTCAGTGAAATTGATTCCTTTCATTTAAATGAACATCCGCCACACACCGTGGATGACTTCGACTACACGAGCCTTCAAGTTCCTTTTGGTGTGCACCGATGGTATAACGACCAAGGGCAGCTCGTTCGAGAGGAACACTACGACCAACTTACCTTTTATAGGCAAGATGCAGAGCACCTGCTGCACGGAAAATTCACTGAATTTCACGACAATGGAAAAATAAAAACACAGGGTCAGTATAAGGAAGGAAATCCCGATGGATCTTGGAAGTATTTTCACTTCAATGGCCGAGTATATGAACAAGGAATATACCGCAACAACATTAAAGACAGCCTGTGGCAACAATGGGATGACCAAGGAAAGTTGACGAAAGAATCACTTTATGACTATAGCGCGGACAATCCCTTTGCACCCGTTCGAGAAAAAGAATACAACGCTCTAGGTTTATTGGTAAAATCAAAAGAAGTCAACACTGAAAAACAAGCAATTTTACAAGAATGGTCTCCTCAAGGGAAGCTGATACGCTATGTACGATATAGCACTGGAATGCAGATGAACTGGAATAATGCGGATTATCGAGAGTTTGAAAAGAATTGGTATGACAACGGTCAAGTGAAATCCATCCATAACAAGCGGTCCGACACCTCGTTTGTCAGCTACTTCAGAAACGGTCAAATGGAACGTTTGAACATCGGACATTGGTACGATGCGCTCCGAAAAGAAGAAAAAACCGAATGGAATATCCAAGGCACGCGCCTTCTCCATATTGAAACAAGTTATGGTGATGGCGATAATCGTCAAGTCATAAAACGCTATTATTCCAATGGAAACCTCGCGCAACGGTTGGCCACCTACAACGAGGAACAAATCGATTTCCGATACAGTCTGAACGGGATCAGTTATTTAAAATCGAAAACCATTCATCAAAAACTGCAAGGGAGGTACGAAGAGCGAGATACGATTTCTGGACAGTTATTGTTAGGAAACTACGATCAAGGAATCCGTCATGGGTTGTGGGAACTAAAAACAAAGGACAGCGTGATCTTAGAAAAACTCACCTACGATCATGGGTGTGTTCAGGCTCAAACCGCATGGGGATATACCACGGAAGATGAAAAAATAACCTGGCAACGACGGGCAAATTATATCATTTACCACCAAAACCAAGCGCCGTGGGAAAACATGAAAGCCTGCATAGCATACCGTGATTCATTGGCCCATTGGATTCGTCTTTTGAATCAAACCCTGGAAAAAAACGGAGTAAGCCCTGACTTTGGAAAACTCGAATTTCAAGCACTTCATTTTGAATTACCTCACGTATATTACCGAAACCTCATCGAAGATGGGATCAAAGAATACCGAGCCGTGCAGCTCCTGCACCTCATCGACAGTTTGGGTTGGAAATGGAAAGCGATTCAGCTGAGCAATGGAACTTACATAGGAACGATTGAATTCACCGGGATCCTAAACCCAGCTATGCAAGTGAAACTTTTAGGGGAACACAGCCAATTTTTTTACCCGGTATTCACCGCAACGGACGATCCAGATGGAACCATGTATCCTCGCAGTTGGGGAAGTCCACCTCCTAGCGCGGTTGTTATTCAATCCATGAACCCTTGCTATGCCACGGTGCAATACTCCGAAAAGGGTCGAAGCACAAACTTTGTGGTGTATAGCAACGGCGCCGTAGAAATTCTTAACCGAACAATATCTTGGGAGGCTTGGAAAAAATTACATGAAGAACCATCGCCCTACGATCGGGATTTTTATTGGAGGGATTGATTATTTTATTCAAGGTTAAAAAAGCAAATCACATTACAAGAGCCAATGAATTTGTTTTGTTAGAGTTCCATTCATAAGATTATCTACATTTATAAGAAATATAATGCCATGAATCGTTTAAATATCCCACATCTTTTGCAGCGTCTTTTGCTTGTTTTTTTACTTTTTGCGATGGGGCAAGCTTTTGCGCAACCTGTATTGGATTCTGTAAAACGGGGTAATAATCCACTAAATGGGCTTACCAAAGCTGGTCCGGGGGATATAAAGGAAGGAACGCCATTAATGCTTGACCCAACCATTACTCCGGTGTATACTGATAGCCTCCAATTAATAAGTGCTGCCGATTTTATGGGTTTTATGATGGGAGGAGAATATGTACCAGAACCCTACATTGATGTGAACAAAGCAGTTAAAGCCATCGTAATGCGAAAAGCAACGAAGGAGGAAAAGGAACGAATGCAGATCATGCAGCAAGAAATGTCGCTTGAAAAAAACACGCTTCTTGGAATGCCTGCGAGTGAATTCATTGTAAAGGACATAAAAGGTAAAAAGGTCAAACTTTCAGCCTTGAATGGAAAAATTGTTGTCTTGAATTTTTGGTTTATCGAATGTAAACCCTGTGTGATGGAAATTCCTGATTTAAATGAACTTTATTCTTCGTATCGCAAAGAGGACGTAGTCTTTATCGCACTCGCCACCAATGAAAAGAAACAACTTAAATCCTTTCTAAAAAAAACAGCATTCAATTACCGCATCATTCCAAATAGTCAAGCGACCGCTGCCTTGTATAACATTAAGGGATTTCCAACCAGTGTTATTATTGACCAACAGGGTATAATTCAATATGTATCCATGGGCATTGGTCCCAATAATAAAGAACGTTTAGCCGAAGAAATAAACAAGTTGCTCATGAGGTAAGTCACCTATTAATCCGATAAATTGCTACCGGTTTGAAGGGGATAGGGATATAAAATGAAAAAAGCCACCCCGAAGGATGGCTTTTCAATATACAGTGTCTACGTTCTTAGAACTTCACTAAGGTTTGTACACTTTGATTTCCATTTTGTGAAATGGTAACAAGGTACGTTCCGTTGCTTAAACCATTCAAATCTAACGACGTGTTGTTATTCACGCGTTGGTTAAGGAAGGTTTTTCCAGTTAAATCACTTACAATTACTTCTGCATTCTCTACTCCATTGATAGTCACCAATCCATTGCTTGGATTTGGGAATAAGCTAAAAGAGAATGCATTGTTCTCGTTAATCCCTAAGTAAGACTCTAAAATCACTTTGTCTAACACATGCACAACGCCGTTCTCCGCAGGAACATCGGCCGTGGTTACATTTGCATCGTTAATTTTCACACCGCCTGTTAACGAAACAATCACGTCAGAACCTTCAAGGGTTGCTACCGGACCTGCCGTTAATTGAGTTGACAATACAGTACCATCTACTACGTGGTATAATAAAATGTCAGCCAAATTTGGCAATGCAAGTATTCCACTCAAATCGGTATTCAAGGCTGTGGCCAAATCGGTGAATGCTTGATTGGTTGGAGCAAATACGGTATACTCAGAGAACGGATCTGATAATGCAGGAAGCAATTCTGCGGTAACTACTGCCGTAACCAGGGTAGAAAATCCATTGTCAATCGCCACATCAGCAACTGTTTCGCTAGGTAAAACTACTGCATCTAAAACGTGTACCACGCCATTATCAGCCATAATGTCTACCGCGGTTACTTGCGCTTGATTCACAAATACATCTCCGCCTCCGGTTACGGTCATTTTCAATGTATTCGCAATATTCAACGGTTGAACAAGTGCTCCGTTCGTAACTGCGGATGAAGGTACTTCCGTACCCAGTACGTGATACAATAAAATATCACTTATTGCAGGTACTGCCAACAACGTTACTAACGGAAAACCCAAATCGTCAGCGATGTCTTGAAACGCTTGGTTGGTTGGAGCAAATACCGTTAGGTTACTGAATGGGTTGGTAAGTGCGGGAAGTAATTCTGCGTTAACTACTGCTGTTACTAAGTTAGTAAATCCATTGTCTATGGCAATATCTGCTACAGTTTCTACCGGAAGTAACACCCCATTGGTAACATGAACTACGCCGTTCGCTGTGGTTAAATCAACGGCGGTAACTTGCGCTTGGTTGATGTACACATTTCCAGCAGCAGTAGCTGTAATTTTTAAGGTATTGGTTGGGCTTAAGGGTTGAACAATTGCCCCGTTAGTAACTGCCGCAGAAGGAACAGTAGTTCCCAACACGTGATACAACAAGATATCATCTAAATTAGGTAAGGCTAATAGACCAGGAATCGTTGTTCCAAGTGAAGTAGCCAAATTTAAAAACGCTTGGTCATCCGGTGCAAAAACAGTAAGGGTTGCATTTGGATTTTGCAAGGCACCTACTAACCCTTCTTGAATCAAGGCAGCTTCGAGGTAGGTGTGATTTGGACTTGGGGCAATAACGTTGTCAAACACGTTGGTTTGCGCATAATTTACAGCGCCTAGGATAATCCCAGCACTGAATAACGACAAGGCGTAAAATGTAACTTTTTTCATTTTGTTTAATTTTTAATTAGATAAGTTAAACAAAATGAATGTATAAAAGTTCACAACATGGTAAAAACTATTTATTGTTGTCTCTAGACTCATCACACGGTTCAAATCCCTTTTCATAGGTATGTGATCCATGATCGGCATAACCCTTTACCACGCATTGATCGAAATCTCCATACCAGGCATAAAAAAACGGTCCATGAAGTAATCCATGCACATAGGTACTCATCCGCTCTAAGACTCCATTTCTATTGTACGCTCGCTGTTCCCCATGCTGTTTACCCTGTTCGAAATGCAATTGAAGTATCGGTGTGCCGTTTGGCATAAATTCTTCTAAGTCTTGTAATAAACCTTCGTTGAATCCATAGCGTCCGATCACGTGATTACTAGAATCATAATCTTCTGCAACACCGGTAAACAAGGATTGGTCAAGAAAGGCCAATTCTTTAATGGAATCTCCGAAACTAATCGGCGTATAGAAATACGAATTACCGCAGAAAAATCCCCGAACCACCATAGCTGGTTGGTTGGATTCATTATCAATAAAGTAACCGGAACCACAAGAATTTCGAACCGCTTCAATGCTAATAGGCTGAGCAAATAAAAGGTTAACCCAAACAAGCGCTACAAAGGTCAAATATATATTCATGTTCGCATAACGACAGAAGTTCCTGCCGTTACAAATCGATACGTTAACCTGATCTTTTAGGTAAACTGCAAATAGCACCTTTTGTCCCGTAGGCAATAATAATGATATAGTTTTCTTTGCTATCTTCAAATTTATCAATCGCAACAGACATGAAATCTGGATGTATTAAGAGTTCATGAAGGGGTGCATGCCGACGAATGATATTTTTTAATTGAGTTTGTTTCCAAAATTCTGGAGAAATATATGTAATTCCGTATATGAAATATCTGAAAACGTTAATGTTAAAAGAATCGGAAACCGCTCTTAAGTCGACATCCTCATGATTCATCACTAATGTTGCAATATAAGCACCTGCAGCATCTAAATCTGAGTGAGGACTGGCAATGTTTGGAATACCAACCGTATCCAATGCGCGATAAATGTCTTGTTTACAATTAAGGAGGTTCTGTGCTATAACCCCATTAGAAACAACAAGTAAAATCAAGGCTATTGTTTTCATGCAAACCTAACGACAAATTGAACTTCGGTTACGGCGAGTTCATATGCGTATCTTTGCATCCATGACACTCCAACCAAGCATCGGATTAAAAGCCAATTGGAAACAATTCTCCCTTTTGGTTATCGTCAATGCATTTGTGGGGGGAATGGTGGGGCTAGAGCGAAGTATTCTGCCGGAACTTGCGGTTCAAACCTTTCATTTAGCGGCTCAAAGCGCGATTTTATCGTTCATAGTAGTATTTGGTCTTACCAAAGCTTTTAGCAACTATTTCGCAGGAGCCTTAGCGCAAAGGCTTGGTCGAAAAAATCTATTAGTGATTGGATGGCTTTTCGGAATTCCGGTACCCTTCCTGCTTATGTTTGCTCCCTCATGGGGGTGGATTATTGCGGCTAACGTACTTTTGGGCATTAATCAAGGCTTGGCGTGGTCTTCCACCGTTGTAATGAAAATCGATTTAGCGGGAGAAAAACAGCGCGGGTTGGCCATGGGCTTAAATGAGTTTGCCGGTTATTTAGCGGTTGGATCCATCGCTTTTTTTAGCGGATTTATCGCGCAACACTATGGCTTGCGCCCCTACCCCTTTTACTTAGGAATCGCCATGGCCTTTATTGGGCTGATCCTTAGTGTATTCTTTGTGAAAGACACTCATACACAGGTGGCCTTGGCGGCCAAAGAAAGCTACATAAAACGGCTACACAATCCATTTTGGGAAACTACGTGGAAGCACCGAGTTTTGGGTACCGTTACGCAAGCGGGTTTGATCAACAACCTCAACGATGGCATGCTTTGGGGGATTTTACCTGTAATACTCAGTGCCAAAGGGTTTACGCTTACCCAGATTGCAAGCATTGTCGCGGTTTACCCCATCGTGTGGGGGATAAGTCAATTAGGGACAGGAATACTGGCCGATAAATTCCCGAAAAAACAGCTGCTGTTTTGGGGCATGTTTGGACAAGGCCTCGCCATAATTGGATTAATATTCGCGACTGACTTTCTTGAATTTATCGGTATTAGTATCATTCTGGGTCTGGGCACAGCCATGGTTTATCCCACCTTTTTAGCCAGCATTGCAGATCATACGCATCCCTTGGATCGGGCGAAAAGCATCGGTGTTTTTCGTTTGTGGAGAGACGGCGGGTATGCCATTGGAGCGCTACTCACAGGTATCCTCGCCGATTGGTTTAACATCCAAACTGCCATTGTTTTTATTGGAGGGTTAACGCTTATTTCAGCGCTAGTGATTTGGATACGGATGCCGAGGCGTCAAAGCTCCTAATTGGATCGGAAACGGCTATCGGAGTAATACGATATGCCCACTCTTTATAATTAGCTCTTGGTTAATGTCTCTTGCAACAATTTTCCATGAATACACGCCTACTGGGCAATCTTGACCACGATACTTACCATCCCACGTTTTGGATAAATCGGTCGTTGTAAATACTTCTTCCCCCCAGCGATTGAACACACTTACCTCAATGGAAAACATTGCGGTGGCCACAGGAATCCAAGAATCATTCTCACCATCCGCATCTGGTGTAAATGCGTTGGGCACATAGAGCGTTGGAGATAAATTGAGCTGAATCACTTGATATGCCGTATCAGAACATCCGAAATTATTATATACAACTTGACTTATGGTGTATTCTCCCGCCTCACTCGAACCATAAGAATACTGTTCCAAGGTAATTCCAGACACTATACCGTTGCCCAAATAATACTCACCCGTATTGTAATTCTGCGCCGTATTGGTGATTTCAACAAATGGATCTTCGGTATAAACAATGGATGGGAAAACCGTAAAGCCCGCCGTAGGTTGCTGATAAACGGTAATTAAGGCCTGATTAATTGTGGTGTCGACGCACCCAAACATATTTGTCGTTATTAACGTAACATCATATACCCCCGGTTCCGTGTAGGTATGCGTTGGATTCAAGGATTGAATGGAAGTTCCGTCTCCAAAATTCCAAAAATATAGATTGCCATTGGTGGAATTGTTCGTAAATGAAACCGTTAAATCTTCGCAACCAGCAGTAGTATCTGGTAAAAACTGGGAGTTAGGAATAGGATTTACGATGATGTTTTGGAAGGTGGTATCCCCACAACCAAATTGATTATACCCCATTAATACCAATAAATAATTTCCAGTTTGAGTATACGTCGCCGTAGGCTCAAATTGGTTCGAACCACTTCCGTTCCCAAAATCCCAATCATACACAATCGCTCCTTGACTATTATTAACGGGAGTAACCAAGAAAGGTACTTCACAAGACGTTTTATCAGCAACGTCAAAATCGACCACAGGAACATCATGAACAACCACTGTAAAATTAGCGGTATCCGCACAACCAAAGGTATTCAACGCAATAACCTGCGGAGTATACGATCCCGGATTTGGATAATTATGCGAACTACTCGGTGCGATTCCAATACTTCCATCGTCATAATCCCACAGCGCAGAAGTCGCGGTTCCAGAAAGTTCATTAAAGGAAACCGCTAAAGGCGCACATCCTTCGTAAACTAAGGTGTCATAAGCTAATACAGGACTCGGAATAGAATAAACCAGTTGATAGGCAGTATCCGTACAACCATTTGCAGCAGAAGTACCAATCAAAGAAACCAAGAATGTGCCTCCGCTCGCATATACATGACCTGGACTATATACATTGGAGCCAAGCCCATCTCCAAAACTCCATACCGTGTTCGAAAGCTGGGAAGATATGTTGGTAAACTGAAATACTTGCCCCGTACAAAGCGTGTCGTTAACAACGGTAAACGCAACTTGTGGCTTGGCAAGTACCGTAATGGTAATGGTTGAGGTGTCAAAGGAACAGCCATTATCTACCACCAATTGCGCAACAAAAGTTCCTGATGAAGTATACAAATGACTCGGACTTTGGCTATTTGAAACTTGTCCATTCCCAAAACTCCAAAAATAATTTAGGTTCCCACCCTGCGAATAGTTCGTAAACTGGACGTTCAAGGGCGCGCACCCTACCGTTGGATTCGTATTGAAGAAACTAGAGACGGTATTGGGGAATACGTGTATTGGGTAATAAGCGGTATCCGATCCACAAGCATTGATTGCAATTAATGCCACATTAAAAATGGTGTCATTTGGACCGTAAACAAAGGTATGGGTTGGACTTACTTGCGTGCTAAATTGACCATCCCCAAAATTCCAGATATAATTAGTTGGACTCCCCAAGGATAAGTTTTGGAAACCAACAGGTAAAGGCGAACACCCCGTATTTACAGTAGTAGCAAACGAAGCAATCGGTAATGGATGGACAAGAATCGTATCCAAAAAGTTGGTTGTCCCGCATAAATTTGTAGCTGAAAGGGATATTACATAGTTTGTATCTTGTAATAAGGGAGGCTGAAAAGTAACGGCCCCCGGATTTTGCGCACTTGAAAAAGGTCCGTTAGCTGGAAAACCGAAATTCCAGAAATACGATGATATATTGTATCCGTTTGACGTGTTGTTAAAATTGACGTTTAAAGGTCCGCAGCCATTGTTGGGCGATGGTATAAAAGACGCAGTTGGAGTTGTTACGATATGTATGTTGTTGGTGATTGAATCCATGCACCCCTGCGGCGACGTCGCCGTAAGGGTTACCGTATAATTTCCACCGGCAGGAAACTGATAAATAGGATTGAATTGGGTGCTTGTTGCGCCATTACCAAAATTCCATAAATAACTGTTGGCGCCTTGGGAATTGTTAACAATACTTACCGTGGTATTGATGCATTTTAAGGTGTCCATTGTGAACGACGGTATTGGTAATGGATTCACCGTTACTTGACGGGTCGCTGAATTAATACAACCTGTTACCGGATGGGTATAACTGTACGTTAACGTGTGAGGACCTGCTCCAGCAACCGCCGGACTAAACGTAGCTAATTGACCATTGGTAATGCCTGTACCCGACCAAGTTCCTCCAGCAGGAGAAAACCCTGTCAAGTTAAACGGCGGTGTTGTTATACAAGTATTCATTGCGGGTCCGGGCGTAATTTGCGGCAATGGATTCACCGTTACTGGAATCGTATCTTGAGTTCCAGGACATACTCCAAAAACAGGCGTAACCACGTAGTAGAAATTCTGTACAGCAAAAGTAGCATTGGTTATTTGCTGATTAATGTTGGCGCCGCTCCCCGCTTGTTGACCGCTGAGTTGCGCATTTGCGCTGACCGTCCAATTAAACAATGCGCCGGGCGAATTGCTTGCCAGTTGAACATTGACCGATTGTCCACTGCAAATAGTTACCGAATTTTGACTCGGTATAACGGTAGCCACCGGATTAACAATAATGGTAACAGATACCAAGGCTCCATCACAACCATTAGCGCTGGGAATTATCTGATAGGTAACTTGGCTTGGATTCAGCGTATTATTAGAGAGCTGTTGAATAATTGGATTGGATATCCCGCTTCCAGCACCTTGAATCCCTGGTCCAGCGTTTACCGTGTAGGCATAGGTGGTATTCAATACGTTAGAACTTAAAGCAATGTTGGTGCTTGTACCACTACAAATGGTGTTATTTGCCACATTTGTAGTTAAGATTGGAGTTGGTTTTACCGTAATGGGAACATTTACGGCGGCACCAACACACCCATTCAACGACGGAGTAATCGAATATGTGATCACTTGATTACCCGTGGAGCTATTGGTGAGTAATTGAGCAATGGTATCATTAGACCCCGAAAACGCACCAATAATATTATTGTTTGCACTTACGGTCCATCCGTACGTTATCCCCGGCATATTTCCACTTAAAATCAAACTCGTACTTGTCCCACTACAAATGGATTGTGATCCCGGATTAACACTCGCTACCGGAATTGGATTTACCGTAACCAGTGCTTGCTCAGAATTACCAACACACCCAAGCGCAAAGGGTGTAATGGTATAACTTACTGAACCAGGGGCATTTGTTGTTGATGTAAGCGTCTGACTTAAGGTATACACCCCATTTACTGAAGTACCATTTCCATTGCTTGCACCGCTTACGTTGGTAGAGGCCTGAATCCAAGTTAAGCTGGTAGTAGCAACATTGGATGTACATAACACGCTTGCCGTTGTTCCCGAACAAAGGGTTTGTGCCTGCGGATTTAGCGTTAATACCGGTGTCGGATTTACGGTAACGGTGAACGACATGTTTGCTCCTGAACAACCGTTCAATGTTCCATTTACTGAAATCGTCCCTACAAATGCACCCCCACTTACATTTACCGGTGCTTGCCAACCCGAAATGCTTCCTGAACCATTACCGATTAATCCAATGGCTTGATTAGAATTAGTCCATACAAATGAAGCTCCTGCAGGGGTTGATGTAAAGTTAATGGTTGGTATTGCCTGTCCTGGACACACCACAATGTTATTCACTTGAGTTACTGAAGGATTCGGATTTATGGAGATGGTAGCAGTCACCGGAGAACCATTACAATTGTTCGCAGATGCAGTAACCGTGTATACTACCGTTCCTTGGGTGAGTAGATTATTAACTAAGATTTGATTCAGACATGAGCCTGTTCCGTTTTGTGCCCCCGTTATTCCATTGCTTGCAGACACCGTCCAATTGAAGTTGGCATTAGCCACTGGAGAGGTAAAACAAATACTTGCCGTGTCATTAGAGCAAATCACCGGACTGGAAATTGTTGCGGTAACTTGCGGCAAGGGATTGACAGTAATAGAATAGGTTCCCCCGGTACCATTGCAGGCAATGTTGTTGTTGGTGTATGTTAAGGTGGACGTATAACTCAAGACAACAGGAGCTGCAGTATTGTTGGTAAGTGTTTGTACAGGAATGGAATTTGTACCAGATGTTGCCATTCCAGATATCCCTGCAGGTTGATTCGCAGACCATGTATATGCAATGTTTCCTGGAATTCCTGCATTCAAATTAGATTGTAAACTAACCGCTACCGAATTACTTCCTGAGCAAAGCACTTGTGGATTTTGTGAAAAACCGAGAACAGGAATCGGATTCACCGTGATTGAGTAGGTAGCAGCTTGTCCCTGACAATTCCCCGCTTGCGTTGCCACATTCACCGCATAAACTACGGTTAAGGGCCCTTGTGTATTATTCACCAAGGATTGCGCCGGAATAGTATTCACTCCATTCGCTACGGCCCCCGTAATCCCCGCGGGAATATTAGCAGTCCATGAAATTTGTGCATTAGGAGTTGGGCTTAGAATATTTACGGCCTGTGAACTTGTACCAGAACAAAGAGTCTGATTCAATTGACTAAATCCAACCGAAGCCACCGGATTCACCCATATGTTATAGGTCCCAGATTGACCAGGACATCCATTGTTTGGACCCGGTCCATTGGTAGTAATGGTGTACGTAAGTTGTTGAATCTGGGCAGAATTATTGGTGAGCACTTGATTAATGGTGGATCCCGTTCCGTTCGTTGCACCACCAATCGAAGGATTTGAAGAAATAGTCCATGCATAGGATGTATTCGCAACGTTTGATGTAAGCGAAGCGACCGCGGCCACTCCACTACAAATTGTATCGTTGGGTGGAGTAATGGTAAGTCCTGGATTTGGAAACACGGTAATTTGACCATTAGCAACTGGTCCGGTACAGCCGTTAATTACGGCGGAACTAGTGATTCCAATGACAGCTGATGTAATTAAATTGGAGGTAATTGGCACTGCGGCAATCGTATTTCCACCCTGTAAAGACATCCCTGACAAGCCGTTCGGAACTGATGCTTGCCAGGTAATAGAAGCCCCAACAACATTGGAAGTTAAATTGACTAATTGGCTTGAAGCTCCCGAACAAAGAGATTGTGAAGGCACAGAATATTGCACACTTGCCACAGGTTCAACCGTAATTGGTAAGGTAGCGGTTTGACTCGGACAAGAACTACCCGGCGGTGCCGTGGCCGTTACGGTATAGGTAACCGTACCCTGCGTATTTCCTGAATTAAGAAGGGTTTGTGAAATTTGTGGACCATTCACATTAGAGGCCCCTGTGATTCCTTGGGAGGCCGCAACCGTTGTAGTATACGTTAAGCCCGCGGTGGTGGAGGAAATGGTAATCTGTGCGTTAGCACCCGAACATAGGCTGCTATCCACGGCAACCACCGAAATCCCATTTTGTGGACTAACCGTAATGGTGTAGGTCGTTGAAACCCCTGGACAAACGGTACCTCCTGCAGTTGATGCAGTTGCAGTAAAGGTGGCTGTTAAATTTCCTTGGGTATTGTTGATTAAGCTGTAGGCTGGTATTTGGGTCGTTCCCGACAAGGTATTTACCCCTTGTAACCCTCCTGGAACAGAAGCACTCCATGCAATGGTGGCATTGTTGGTATTGGTGGTAAGATTGACTAAATTGCTTGATGCCCCCGAGCATATGGTTTGATTTCCTGTGGAGAAAATTACCGTTGGAGAGGGGTTTACGTTAATCGTATAATTTAAGGGTGCTCCTGAACAACCGTTGGCAAATGGTGTAACCGAATACACCAACTGCAGCGGATTAGCTGTGGAATTAGTTATTGTCATAGGACTTAAACTACCCGTACCACTTGCCGTAAACCCACTCAGACCGGCAGGTGGTGTAATAGCTGTCCAAGTGAATGAGGTTCCTTGAACATCCGCTGTGAAGGCAGCTTGCGTTGTTGGAAGACCGCTACAAACTGTTTGTACACCCGGATTGTTAAGCACAGGTATGGGATTTACATTAAACGTATAGGTCACCGAGGCACTAGGACATTGGTTCGTTGAAATGGCTGATAAGGTGTATTGTACCGATTGTTGCGTGGATACATTGTTTGAAAAGGTAATCGCTGGAATCGGATTATTACCTGAACCTACAGGATGCCCCGACAAGCCACCACCTGCGGTCAAGAAATTCCAAGTGAGGGTCGACCCAGGAAGATTCGATGTTATATTTACCGGTGCAGAAGGAGCACCTTCACACAAGGTTTGAAGCAAGGGAGCATTTGTAATCTGAGGGCTCGGGAAAACCGTAACAACAATCGTGTCATTAACCCCTGCGCATGCGTTTCCTACTGTCGGAGTTATAATAATTAACCCAACAATGGGGTTCACCGTATTATTTATCGGTGCATTCCAAGGCACTAAATTTCCCTGTCCAGACGCTTGTATTCCAATATTCGTGTTAGAATTTGTCCACGTAAAGGATGCCCCCGCCGGAATACTCTGAAATGCAGTTGGAGCAATGTTATTGCTCGGACAAACCGAAATGTTATTCAACCCTGTCATTTGAGCAACCGGGTTAACACTAATCGTTGTGGTGACCGCAGAACCGCTGCAAGTATTTGCCGTTGGTACGATGGAATAGGTAACCGTTCCTGTGTTAGAGGTGGCATTGACCAAGGTATTGGAAATAGTAGAACCCGTACTGTTGGTGTTTCCTGTTACTCCCGCTGATGCATTGGATGTCCAGGCATAAGTTGTCCCCGCCACATTTGACGATAAACTCAGCGTTACATTGGATCCCGAACATATGGTGGATGCAGGTGAAACCGTAGGCGTGACCGTTGGAATCGGATTGACTGTAATTGTGTACGTTGAGGCAGCTCCCTGACATCCACCGTTGGTGGTATTGGCCTGTGCAGAAATGGTCACGGTTTGAGGTGTATTCGTTCCTTGCGTTAAGGTAAATGATGGGATGGTGGCACTTGAACCGCTGTTTGGATTCACTCCCGACACATTATTCGAAGCAGTAACAGTCCATGACCAGGTAACATTGGGAGTTGTACTTGTCATGTTAATCGCCAAGGAGCTTTGACCACTGCAAATGCTTTGGCTAGGTCCTCCCGTAAACTGAAGCGCCGGTGCCGGCATCACCGTTATAGAGAGCGTATCGGGTTGTCCAGTACAACCTGATGCATTCGGAGTAATTAAATAATTTAATGTGTAAGGCTGACTTCCGGAATTGGATACAACAGCAGCTGCTAATTGACCAGACCCGGAAGGAGCAAGAAAACCTGTTACCGTATTTGGAATATTCGCATTCAACAAAGACCACGTAAAACCGCCTCCAGCAACGTTGTTTTGATAACTGGACAAGGTTGTACTGGTACCCGAACAAATCACTTGATCCACAACATTCGAAACGGATGGATTAGGATTGATATTGATGGTGTAAGTTACAGCAGTACCCGCACAGTTGTTAGTACTGGTTGGAATGATCGAATAAGTTATGGTTTGTGCAGTATTTCCAGAATGAGCCACCGTCATCGTTGGTAGCGGATTGTTTCCATTACCCGCATTAAAACCGCTCAAACTCGCTCCAGAAGCCAAGTAACTCCATGCAAAGCTTGTTCCATTTAAGTTCGACGTGAAGGTAATTGGAGAAGTAGCAACACCTTCACATACCGTTTGATTCAACGGAGAATTAGTTACCGTTGGGGTTGGATAAATCGTAATGGAAAAATTCGACGAAGTACCCACACATCCATTATACGTTGGTGTAACCGTCACCGTAGCCGTAAGGTTGGCGATAGTATTATTGGCAGGAGCATTCCATGAAGCAATACTTCCATTACCCGATCCAGGAATTCCGACTTGTTGGTTTGAATTCACCCAAGAGAAACTGGCAGGAGACGGAACTGATCCAAACGCAGCAGGACTCAACGCTTGCCCCGGACATGCCGTTAAATTGGCCATTGGGTTCATAACGGCAACAGGATTTACGTAAACTGGAACATTAAGCACGGTTCCATTACATACCCCAATTTGCGGAGTCACAGTATACGTAACTAATGCAATGGATGAATTTGAGTTAGCTAAAGTCTGCTGAATCGCAGCAGATGGAGCGCCAGAAGGCGAAGCGCCCGTTAGGCCATTGGGTGCAACAACGGTCCAAGTGTATTGCACCGCGGGTGTTACAGAACTCAAGGCTACGTTCAACTGCGTATTGCTACACAGCGTATCATTGCTTACAAAAGTTGCAAGGGCCGTTACCGTTGGGTTAACGGTAATCGTATACGTGTTAGGTACCCCTGGACAAACAGCATTTCCAGTGGTAGATGCGCTGGCGGAAATCGTAAATGATACCGGTTGGTTGGTATTATTGGTTAATCCTGTAAATGAAGGAATGATCGAATTATTTCCAGAAGTCGGCAGTACTGCACCGAGTCCATTCGGTAATGGATTCTGAATGGCCCAACTGTAAGTGGTATTTGCTGTTAATGTTGAAATGGTGACTGCTTGTGAATTTGCATTATTACAAACGGTTTGATTCGGTATCGAAAAAGTAACCGCTGGAGCAGGATTCACCGTAATCGAATAGGTTGCAGATGTACCACTACAACCGTTCGCGGTTGGCGTTACGGTGTAGTTCAAGGTGTAAGGATTCGTGCCGGAATTGGTAATCGTAGCCACTGGAATTTGACCACTTCCGTTGCTTGGATAGCCGGTCACCGTTGCAGGAACACCACCCGCACCTTGCAAGACATAGGTAAAGCTTCCACCCGCCACCGAGTTCGTAAATGCACTTGCCCCTGTAGCCACTCCCCCACACACCGTTTGGTTTTGAGAAAGCGTCACCTGTGGAATAGGATTCACAGTAATGGTGTAAGTAATTGCTGGACCGCTACAACCGTTTCTTGTCGGCGTCACGGTATAGGTCACCGTTTGAACAGCATTCGAAGCGTTAGTGATCGACATTACGGGTAAATTTCCGCTACCGGATGCCGTAAACCCAGTGACCGTTGCCGCACTTCCAAGGCCAGTCCACGCATACGTCGTACCCGCCAAATTTGAAGTCCATGTTACCGCAGCAGAGTTCGCTCCTGAGCATAGGCTTTGAGATAAGTTGATGTTAGTTACCGTTGGTGTTGGGTTGATCGTTACCGTAAAGTTGTTCGCGGTTCCAACACATCCATTAAAGGTAGGTGTTACCGTAACCGTTCCCGTTATTGGTGCATTGGTGTTATTTGCAGGTGCCGTCCAAGGGGCAAGCTGACCGTTTCCGGGACCAACAATTCCAATTTGCGCATTGCTAACCGTCCATGCAAAACTTGCACCGTTCGGCGTAGAAACAAACGCGGTCGGTGTAATGATAGCTTGTGGACAAACCGTTGGAGAGGTGAGCGCAGCAATAGTTGCCACCGGATGAACATATGCCACTACTTGAATGGGTTGTCCGGGACAAGCTCCAGCGACAACCGGAGTAATCGTATACGTAACATTTCCGTAATTCGTGGAGCTGTTGACTAAGGGTTGTTGTATGCTGATCCCGGGATTTACCGAATTTGCACCACCTGAGGTGTTTAACCCATTCACAGCGGTCCATGTAAAGGACGTGTTTGGTGTATTGGATGTTAACGAAATATTGATGGCGCTATTACTGCAAATGGTATCATTGCTTATAAAGGTAGCAACCGCCGTTGGCACCGGATTTACGGTAATGGTGTAACTGGAGGGTGACCCTGCACATTGTGAAGCACCACCTGTTGTTGCAACCGCAACCACGGTTAACACCAATGGAGTAACGGTATTGTTGGTTAAGTTTTGATATACAGGAATGGTGGAAGTTCCCGAGGTTACATTGACATTTCCTAACCCTGCTGGCACTCCACCCGGAATAGTCCATGTAAAAGTTACCCCTGCAGTAGAACTACCCAGCGTTACTAAATTGGTGTTTTGCCCGGAACAAATCGATTGATTTCCCGGTGAGAACGTCGTCACAGGAGCCGGATTCACAGTGATGGTATACGAACCTGTTGATCCACTACAACCGTTCGCTGTTGGTGTAATGGTATAGGTTAAGGTATAGGGATTTGTTCCAGCGTTATTAATGGTTGCCACTGGAACTTGTCCGTTTCCATTCGTAGGGTATCCGTTAATGGTAGCAGGAACCAATCCAGGACTCTGCAGGGCATAGGTATAACTTCCTCCAGCAACGGAATTCGAAAACGAACTAAGCGCAGTAGCTACCCCACCACAAACCGTTTGATTCTGCGAGAGCGTAAGCTGAGGGATTGGATTTACGGTGATGGTATAGGTAATCGCTGGACCACTGCACCCATTTCTTGATGGCGTTACCGTATAGGTTACAGTTCCAATGCTGTTGGAATTGTTGGTTAAGGTTAAAGCCGGTAGATTCCCATTCCCTGAAGGGGTAAACCCAGTAAGCGTTGCTGCACTTGCAACCGCGGTCCACGCATAGGTAGTACCCACCAAATTAGAAGTCCATGTTACAGCAGCTGTGTTAGCACCTGAACAAATGCTTTGAGCAAGGGCGTTATTCGTGACCGTTGGCGTTGGGTTGATCGTAACTGTAAAACTGTTCGCCGTTCCAACACAGCCGTTGTACGTAGGGGTCACCGTTACGGTCCCTGTTATCGGTGCGTTCGTATTATTCGCTGTAGCCGTCCATGGAGCAATTTGACCGTTACCTGGACCCGCAATACCTATTTGCGCATTGCTCACCGTCCATGCAAAGCTTGCGCCGTTGGGAGTCGAAACAAAAACGGTCGGAGTAATTGTCGCTTGAGAACAAACGGTAGGTGATGTCAAGGCAGCTATCGTTGCAACGGGATTCACATAGACAAATACTTGTAGGGGCGATCCAGCGCAGGAAGAGGCGCTTGGAGTAACCGTATACGTAACGTTTCCTACAGCGCCAGAACTGTTCGTAAGTGCCTGGTTAATGGTCGCTGATGGTACTGCTGAATTTTGACCTCCCGTAACCCCTACCCCATTCGCTGCGGTCCAAGTAAAAGTGGTACCTGCGGTGGTTGAACTCAGGGCAATGTTGATATTCTGGCCACTGCAAACCGTATCGTTGCTTAAAAAATTTGCGGACGCAATCGGAGATGGATTTACCGTGATTGTATAATTAGCCGTTGCCCCCGGACATTGAGCAGGGCCTGAGGTGGTTGCTTGCGCTTGAAGTGTCACCGTAATTGGGGCCGTAGTATTATTGGTGAGGTTCGAGTAAATAGGGATACTTGAAGTTCCAGATGTCGGATTGAAATTACCCAAGCCTGCTGGAACCGCACCTTGAAGGCTCCAGGAAAAACTTACCGAAGGAGTCGCACTACTCAACGTAACAAGCGTAGTATTCTGTCCCGTACAAATGGTTTGATTCCCCTGAGAGAATGCAGTCACTGGAGCCGGATTTACGGTGATGGAATAAGTGCCCGTAGATCCACTACAGTTGTTGGCCGTTGGAGTAACCGTGTAATTTAGGGTGTAAGGACTCGTGCCGCCGTTGTTAATTGTTGCGGATGGAATCTGGCCGTTTCCATTGGTTGGATGACCGGTCACAGTTGCCGGTGGAGGATTTTGAAGCGCGTAGGCAAGGGTACCTCCGGCCACAGAATTGGAAATCGTAGACACTAAGGTCGTTTGTCCACCGCAAATGGTTTGATTGGCGGAGAGGGTTAGTACAGGGGTTGGATTGATGGTAATAGTATAGGTAAATGGAGGTCCAGGGCAACCGTTTCGTGTGGGAATCACCGTGTATGTTACCGTTTCTGGAGTATTACCGCTGTTGCTAATGGTCATGACCGGCAAATTACCGGTTCCTGGCGTCGTAAAACCGGTCAAGTTGGGCGAACTTGCCACCGCGGTCCACGCATAGGTAGTACCCACCAAATTAGAAGTCCATGTTACAGCAGCCGTGTTAGCACCTGAACATGTGCTTTGGATAAGGGTGTTATTCGTTACCGTTGGAGTTGGATTGATCGTTATGACAAAACTTGCAGTGGTACCGGGACAGTTATTAAACGTCGGAGTTACCGCAATATTAGACGTAACCGTGGCATTGGAATTATTCGCAGGAGCGGTCCAAGGACTCATTTGACCAGTCCCATTCGGAGGGGAACCAATCCCTGCGGGGTTACTGCTCACCCAACTGAAGGTTGCTCCGTTTGGATTGGAAACAAAGGCAGGCGGTGTAATGGTCGCACCCGGACATACCGCTATTGGACTGAACGGCCCCACCGTAGCCACCGGTTGCACCACGACTTGAGTAGTTACCGGTGCTCCGGGACAACCGTTAGAAGATGGAATAAAGGTGTAAGTTACGGTTTGCGGAGCATTAGTATTGTTGGTAAGTGCTGTGGTTAAGGTAGCACTGCTGCTTCCAGGATTCAGCGTTCCACTCGCCGTGCCCGTTACACCTGCGGGAAATGAAGCTGTCCAAGCAAACGAAGTTGGGTTAATCGTTGAAGTAACGTTGATAACCGCATTGCTTCCGGAACAAATAGGCCCTACCGATTGTGGAGCGGTTGCTACCGGTAAGGGATGAACGGTAACGTTTATTGTCGCAACTGCAGGATTACAGGGTCCTGCTGGATCATTGGTCGTTAGGGTAAGTGTTGCCGTTCCAGTGAAATTTGCAGGGGGCGACCAACTTGATGTGAGCGAATTGACATTAGAAAAAGTACCTCCAATGCTTGAAGACCATGAAGCACTGGAGGCAGCGCCGCCAATACTTCCGTTCAAAGACAAACTTCCATTCATACACACACCATTCGGGTATACTCCAGCGCTCGCTGTTGCCAACGGATTAAAAACTATGGTTGTAGTGGCAGAAACAGCTTGACATGGCGCTAGTGGCTGTCCAGAGGTTAAGGTTAAAATAATGTTGCCCGAATAGCCGATCGGAGGAGTATAAATCGCATTTAACGCACCTGTATTTGCACCGCCCAAACCAGGTATGCTAAAACTCCCCCCTGCAACATTGGCGGTCCAATAACCGGTAACCACTCCTCCGGTAACGTTTCCGTTAAGTGGCACTGAGGTGTTCAAGCAAAACGGGCCATAAGACCCGGGAGTAACCACCACAGGATTGTTGACCACTACGGTTGACGCCACTGTTGTTGGACCGCACTCATTGGTCGCGGTAAGGTTGAAGGGAAAGGGACTACCAGTAGAAGAAGGGTAAGTTATACTTCCCGGATTTAACGTGTTGGCTGAGGTAGGTGATGGAATACTCCCTGCAGGAATGGTGTTTCCAGGGTTAAAATTCCACGCGTAAGTATTAGGAGAAGTGCCATAACAGTTGTTCATGACAATGGTGGGAGAAATTGAACCGCCCGCACAAATGGGCCCTACAGGGTTGATTGAAAATTGAGGAGGCCCTTTGATGGTTATCTGTTGTGAGTAGGTGGTTTGAGCACAAGAGGCTCCAAGGACCTGATTATTTAATCCAAGGGTTAATTGAATGGTGTAAACCCCTGGACCGTTGAAACTAAATGTGGGGTTGGCGAGCGCTGAGTTGGCGGGTTGTACCGAAGGGCCTCCGTTAAAATTGCAATTCTGAGGATTGGTGGAAGTGACAGACCAACTAAATACATTCGTGAGGTTACAGCCTGGAGTGCTCGAAGTATTGTTCGGTGTAATGTTTACCGGCGCACAAGCCGTAGCTTGAGGCAAGGTGAAATTCGCCACGGTGGCAGCAACAACACAGATGTTATAAACCACGGAGTCCATGCCGCAATCATTTCCCAAATGAAGGACCACTTGATAATTTCCGGGAACGGTCCAAGTTACAGGAAGTGCCGCTGACCCGTTGGACCACGAAGTCCAATCGTAACCATTAGCAGTATTCGGCAACCACCCGTTAGGATTACCCATCGTTCCTGAGGTAGTATATCCAGCATTGGGCAAAATCGTCCAATAACGACCAAAAATAGAATCACATGACCCGCCATATACATTGGTTCCATGGTTGGAGGCATCGTTAAAAGTAATTGGCTGATTTACGCAAATCACGTTGGTATTTGGGTTCGCACTAATCGATGCGTTAACAGATGCTCCTGCTGATATTGGTCCAATTGCAGCGAAAGTTCCTTGTGGGTTACAACCGTTGGTGGCTACCACCTGGATCGAATATGCGTTGGTGTAGGTCTGTTGGGCAATCACAGAATTTATCCCACATGAGGTTTGAGAAAATACATGATTGATCGTTTGAGGATTCGGATTCAATCCATTTAAGGTCGTAGTTGGTGTTCCGTCGTTGTAGATAATTTGAAAGGTTGTACCCGCCGAAGGGGAATTCGGAGTACCAATGGAAAAGGAGTAAGGACTTGGTAAGCAAGAGTTTGATCCTGACCCGGTCAGAGAAATTGTTGGGGGATTTCCTCCCACATAAACCAAATAATTATTGGTAAACGTGCACCCACCTGGGAAAATAACCTGATAGGTAAAATTATAATACCCTTGACCATTGTAAAGATGTGTTATTGGGTTAGGATTACCCGATCCATTTGGGGTGTTATCTCCCCAAATATAATTGAAGGTTGTTCCCGCTGGATAAGAGGCAAATGCAGGATCGGTAAAGGAAAAATTACCCGAATTGAAATTACCACATCGGCGGAAAATCGTAATTCCGTTAAAAGTCGTAGTCGAAAATCCGGAACTGTTTGGTATGGTAAGCGATGGGTTAAAGTTATTGGCAACGACCGTAACATTAACCTGCGAAGTAACCCCGTTGCCCAAATTTAGGGTGGTAGTATAGTTCCCAGGGTTGTTATAGGTGATATTATGCGGACCTACTTGGTTGGAATTATTGGGATTCCCTCCCTGAAAAGTCCAATTATAGTTTGTTGAAGCATTGGTACCCGTGGAAGTATTGGTATATAACACCGTAGATCCCTGACAAACCGTTATTGTATTGTTGTTAGAAGCGGGTGATGTGGAAAAAGATGCGGTAGCTTGTGCCAGTGCCAACAAGGGCATAAAGAACAAAAAAACTAACGCCTTCAACGGATTCATAAAATAGGTGAGCTAAATTACGAATAATAACTATAAAAAGCCTTATTCTCGCGGAATCTTAACGGGAGGATGTGCTTAAGGTTGCTTGGGGCTTTTAGTTAGCAGGTGAATATAATATCTCCTTAAATGTCTCCCCTTGGAAAAACGCGGTTTGTTTTGAATTGTAGAAATTTTCTAAGGAATAACTTTTTTCAAAAATACGGGACAAGCGGATTGAAAATTCGTTTCCATAATTTAGCATGCCCAATCAAGGACACATGGCATTATAATCAATGACCGCCTCCTCAAATGTACAGGTTTGATACTTAGGGTTTTCGAAGTACTCCTTTTTGTAAGGCTCGCACGCAAACATGTACTTCCGAATAGACTTCAAGGATTTTATTGCTTTTAATCCATCCACCTCATATACGGTACCATCGGGCATGGTCACGTGACGCATGTACATCCCTTCTCGGGTTTCTTTCATTACGCCTTGGGAATTATAAGATCCATCAAAATTTTCCTTTAGTCGAAAGCTCGTGGTTACGTCATCAAACACATCCACCCGGATTTTTCCATGAACTAATCGTTTTCCGTACCTGTAATACCCATCAGGTTTATCGAGTTGAAGCGGCATGCGCAAATACATTGCACCGTCTTGACACAGTATTTTTATCACTGGAATTTCATCCTTCTTTAATCGAATAACTTCGTTAGCAATCGTAACATATTCTAACTCAATCATTTTTCCTTGCGCATTGGTATTGAAAAAATTAATGCTACTGCAAGGAACCGAATCGCTGTCGGTAATAAAGTAATTTTGCGCAAAACACGCCGTACTAACAAAAAACAATATTCCAATAAGGGTTGAGGAAACGTTAAATGGCATTAACTTCATTTTTATTGATGGTTTTTAAGAGAATCACAAGCATACTTAGATCGAAAGCAGATTATGGTCCTTCAATTATGCCACAAAAATACCCAAAATTATACGAGATTCGAGTTAGCCTTGTGATTGTATCGTTGATCCAACATCTTTCAATCGCTCCGGAGTTAGCACCCAAATCACGTGAAAAATTGCTGCGCCAATGAAGGTCCAGAGGACGTCGTTCCAGTCGAAATGTAATTTCTTTGAGGACGTTTGAATGAATTCCCATGCAAGAAGCCCGCATAGCGAAATGAGGTTTGCGGTAATATAATTTTTCTGGTTTAACCATTTGCTCGAAGTCTTCAATTGCATGATAAATACGACGAACAAAGCGGGTATTCCAATCGCTGGAAAGAAATTGGGTGCAATACCTAAGAAATAACTGATGATAGCGCTCTCACCCGAATAGTGTGGCCGGATATAATATGATACCGCTTGAAAATAGAGGAAGCACAGGGCAAAAATACTGAACCAGTAGTAGGTGGTTTTGGTGTTGTTTTTTCTCATATTATTGGATTATTTATCATCCAATCCAATTCCAAAACCTAACAGTGCAGCCACTAAAGCAAGATGAACAATTAAAACTGCTTTTTGCCAAATAGGCCGCTCATTCCATTTTTGTTCGGGATTGAAGGGGTCAAATGCCAAACCGATTCCCAGAGAAGCGGCAGCTATAATAAAATCATGATTCGCAATGGCTTGGTAAAACCCTAACATGACAAAACCAATGTATAGGTATTTATTAAATGGTGTTTTCATATTGCTATTGATTTATCCTTTAAATACATCCATACCAATTACCTACCCATACACTTTTCCAAATTGATTAACTACAAAAAAACATTACTCCTGGGTTTGATTATTGATTTGAATTTGATTACCAAATCTTAACCCTTTTTTCTGGAGCTAAATACAGCGAATCCGTTGCTTTTACGTTGAATGCTTCATAGAATTCTGGGATGTTTCTAACCACACCATTAATTCTAAATTTAGCAGGTGAATGTGGGTCAGATGCTACTTGACTTCTCAACGCTTCTTCACGAGATTTATCTAACCAAACTTGTCCCCAACCAAGAAATACTCTTTGAATGCCGGTATAACCGTCCATTTTAGGAGCTTCTTTTCCGTTCAGTGACATTTTGTAAGCTTTAATAGCTATGCTTAATCCGCCTAAGTCCCCAATATTTTCGCCAAGCGTATAACTTCCACTAAGGTTTAAATCTGGAAATGCTTTAAAACTGTTGTATTGGTCAACAAGAGCTTTTGTTTTTGTTTGAAATGCTTTTAAATCTTGTGGCGTCCACCAATTTCGCATTACGCCGTCACCATCAAACATACTTCCTTGATCGTCAAATCCGTGTCCGATTTCGTGCCCAATTACGGCACCAATTCCACCATAATTTACAGCATCTTCTGCAGCTAAATTAAAGAAAGGCGGTTGAAGAATTGCCGCTGGAAAAACAATTTCGTTAAGCGTTGGATTGTAATAAGCATTCACTGTTTGTGGTGTCATTCCCCATTCCGCTCTATCCACAGGTTTCCCTAATTTGTTTAACATCCGGTTGTATTCAAATTCGGTAGCTCTTGTTACGTTTCCGAACAAATCATTTTTAGCGACTATTAATGCAGAGTAATCTCTCCATTTGTCTGGGTAACCAATTTTAATCATGAATTTATCAACCTTAGCAAGTGCTTCTTTTTTAGTGTCAGCGCTCATCCAATCCAATTCTTTGATGCTTGCTGCGTACGCTTTAAGTAAATTTTTCACCATAGCCGTCATACGTTTTTTAGCCTCTGGTGTAAAGTGTTTTTTTACATATACTTTACCAACAATTTCACCCAAACTACTATTCACAGCACTAACTGCTCTTTTCCAATCTTCTTCTTGTTGTTCTGTTCCGTTCAATGTCTTTCCATAGAATTCGAAGTCCTGTTTGTCTAAAGCGGAATTTAAGTAACCCGCAGTGTGGTTTATCAAACCCCATTTTAAATACGTTTTCCAAGTATCAATAGGTGTGTTTTTGATGATATTATTTAAACTTTTTGTGTAAGCTACTTGGGCAATCACAATATTTTTTTCGTTGGCAACCCATGCTTCTTTTAACATCGCTGTCCAATCAAAATCTGGCATTAACGATTTTAAATCGGTTAACGCATATTTGTTGTAAAGCGCTGCGGTGTTACGAGTGTCCTCTTTTTTCATGTGGTAGGTTGCCAACGTAGTTTCTAAGGCCATAACTTTAGCCGCACTTTCAGCAGCATTGGATAATCCAACTAATTGCCACATTTTTTCGATATGCGCCACATATTTCTTACGAATGTCCGACATTTTAGCATCATTCTGAAGGTAGTACTCTCTTTCAGGCAGTCCTAAACCACCTTGCCAAGTCATTAAGGTATATTTTTTAGGATTTTTAAAATCTTCTGTAACAGCAACTGAAAAAGGAATTGATACTCCTGTTCTATTGGCTTTACCAAAATAAGTTGCTAAATCGGTATAATTTGCGATTGCATCAATGGCTTTTAATTCCGATTGAATAGGAGTAACTCCTTTGGCATCTCGGTTTTTACGATTAGTATATGAGCTATAAAAATCTCCAATTTTTTGCTCGTCTGAACCTTCAGTAAAACGTCCTTTTGAAGCTTCTTCAATGATGGCTTTAACGTCTTTTTGCGATTTGTCATACAACATATCAAATGCACCATATGATGCTTTATCTGCAGGGATTTTGTTGTTTTTGGCCCAAGTTCCATTAACGAAACGGTCGAAGTTATCGCCTGGTTTTACTGAGGTGTCCATATTCTTTTTGGTAATACCCGATACCAATTCTTCTTTATTGCTGCAAGATGCTAAAAGCACGGTTACTGCAAGAAGTGAAATGTTGATGATTTTCATATTAGCTTGTTTTAATTTTTAATAAAAAGGTTGCAACCAGTTTCATTTTTTCCGTCTATTGCATAATTTTCTGTATACAAAGATTGTTATTTGTTTTGTTGTTTAAATCATTTAATGGAATTTAAAAACATCCACACCAATTGCATACCCATAGACCTTGCCATTGGCATCTTTGTAAAGTCGGATTTTACACCAAAGAAACTACCTATACACGTGGCAGTGTTGTCAAAAATTGCTTTTTTCTGTCTACATCCTCTTGTAAACCCCTCTTGGAATCGGTTTTAAAAGCATGGCAATCAGGCGCCATCTTTTAGTGACATAAACGACCTTTCTTTTATTCACTATAGCTTTATACATCTGATCGACTGCTTTTTCGAGAGGCATTACCCAAAACAATCCTTCGCCTTTCGCCATTTTTGTATCTACAAGACCTGGACGAATATCCGTTATAAAAATGGGCATTTTAAGTTTTGCAGCTTTTTGTCGTAATCCCTCCGTGTAATTAATTTGATAAGCTTTTGATGCATTATAAGCAGGAGCTTGACGGCTGCCACGAATTCCTCCAATGGAACTTATTACCACCAAATGACCAGATTGCTGTTTTTCAAAATAGTTTAAGGTCCAGTCTGCAATGGACGTAAATCCAACTATGTTGGTATCAATGGTTTGCTTTTCGATTTCAAAATTTAACGCTTCGTTTATTTCTCCTATTCCTGATGATATGATTAGTAAATCCAAACCACCTAACTCATTAGTCAATTCTTCCAACTGTTGAATAGATGAAGCGGTATCGGTTACGTCTAAAACTTTAGTCAAATAAGCATCGGGATTTTCATCTTTCAATTCAAGAAGCAAATCCTTTCGACGACCTGTTATACCAACTTTGCAATTGTTTGCTGCAAATAGTTCTGCAAGTCCTTTTCCTATTCCGGAAGTTGAACCAATAATGATGACCTTTTTCATGAATTACAAAATAACTTTTCGAATTGTACCAGGTGTAACACCAAATTGCATTTTGAAAGCCTTTGAAAATGTAGGGGTGTCTGCAAAACCATAACGCAGGGCTGTAAAAAGAATTTCTTCGCCACTCAAGAGGTCAAATTTAGCCAGTTCAAGCCGTTTGCGTTTTTGATACTGATAAGGCGAAATGCCAAAAGCGGCTTTAAATACCCGAATAAAATGGTATTTAGAAATACCGGTTACAAGTGCCATGTTTTCTAAAGACAAATTTTCAGTGATGCGTTCATCGATAAGGAGTTTAGCCTGAAGAATAGCTCTAAAAAACTCCTCATTCGTTACCTTCTTTTTGAAATCGAGGTTAGACAAATGGTCAAACACAAAACGTTGATCGGTAATTATGGATTCTGCAAGGCTGTAAAACAGCTCATTTTTTTGTAAATCGTTGGTAAATGTCCCCGTTTTTATCTTTTGATTGATTTCATTCAATGAATATCCCAAACTGGTATTCTTCACGTTATACCGGTTGACAAAAAACTGATCTGAAAGTAAAAACTCTTTCAATTCAGAACCATTCACATCATGAAATTCAGCTACCTCAGATATAATTTCAGATGAAATATCAATACAAAGTCCTTGAACCATTTGAGCGTGATCAATTCGTACAATGGACCTGGTAAATTCATTCCCAATGATATACTCACCGGCATTCACTTTGTATTTTCTGTCGTTTGCGTAATATATTTCTTCACCCGATGCTACATATTTTATACCTAACCCACTGAATGAGCATTCCGTCTCTAACTTCTTAAAGTTCGAAAAGCGAATGGCGTTTTTTTCGATATCGGTGTAGATGGTGTGGTTCATTAAAGGAGCAGCGAATTTACTATCATCGGGTAAAATTAAATAAAATGAACACCTAGGCTAATCCTAATTCGGGAAGTCTGACAGAAATCACCTTACTAAATGCAAAAAGCCATGACCAATTGTACCTGTTTCTGTTGTGAATTTATAGGTATAAACCCCATCCGCAAGCTCCTTTCCAGACGTATCTTTTCCATCCCAATTGTTTTGGTAATTAGCTGAAGAATAAACGAGATTCCCCCAGCGGTTTAGAATAATTACCTCGGTGTTTTTGGGTAAATTTTCAATTTCAAAAACATCATTGGCTCCATCCGAATTTGGGGTGATTACATTTGGGAATTCAAAATTTGGCTGGGGCAACGGTAGTACATTTACAACAACGGTATCACTACCAGTGCATCCATCTGTATCCGTTCCATTTACGATATAAGTCGTATTTTGGGAAGGATGAGCTGTCGGATCTGGACAATCAAAACAAGTTAAACTTGATGATGGATTCCAAGTGTAGGAAACTCCTCCCGTCGCATTTAATTGAACGGAATCACCGACATTTATAGTTGATATTTCTGGGTTAGCGTCAATTGTCGCGGCATTGCTATTTGCTAAAATGATTGTGGTATCAATAGGACAGCCGACTGCACTATTTATTGTGATATTATAAGATCCTGGAGCAAGCTCACAAATACTGTCCACAATCATTACAGTAGGAAAAGGCCAATCGTAAAAATACGTTCCGGCAGGGGATGGATCAAAATATATACATCCGTTGTTATTGCCACAAGTAGGCTGAATAACCGTTGCGTTTAATTGGTATGATACCGTTTCGGTGATAGTAACTGTTTGTGTTGTTGAATTTCCACATTCATTTGTAATGGTGCACGTATAATTTCCAGCGGTTAAACCACTAGCTGTTGCGTTTGAACCACCGCTAGGCGCCCAAGCATAGGTAAACGTTGTCCCACCCGAAGCTACAACTGTTGCAGATCCATCTGAACCACCGTTACAAGTAACATTGATTTGACTTGATGCGGCTGTTACTGCAGGACAGGGATTATTATTAGGAGGAAGAATACAGCAGTTTCCACCGGCTGAAATAGTAAGCGTTTCGTTTACCCAACAATTATATTGAGTTTGGTGATAAAGCAGCGTTCCTGAAGTCGCATTAAGAAAGTAATAGACAACCTCATCTGGAGTATTTCCTCCTCCAGCATTGATGGTCGTATCGCAAAGACCTGCAACTCCAATAACACCGCCTCCCCATGGGCCAGAACCGTTTCCATGAGCTGGTGTATAACCTACAGGTGGTGGATTCATCGGGGGACTAATGGTTACAATTCCTGCAGGCACTCCAGTAACAGAAGTTGAAAAATTACCAAGTCCACAATTATTATTGTTCTGATTAGAATTCATACCAGCGTAAATAACTTGGGTGATATTGCCTACAAATAGTCCAGTGAAATTTACAAGAATGGGCTCGTAGGTGCATATCCCCACCTTAAGATTGGGAATATTTTGGTCCACATTTATTGTTAAAATACCCCCATCGTAATTGGAATAAATCACTAAATTGCCAGTGGGATCACAGACATTTTGTGAAAAAGTTAGATTTAATTGAAAAAAAAGTATTGATGTAAAAATTAATTTTTTCATGGAATTCACCGCACTAAATGCACAAAGCCATGACCAATTTCCCCTGTTTCCGTTGTGAATTTATAGGTATAAACCCCATCCGCAAGCTCCTTACCAGACGTATCTTTTCCATCCCAATTGTTTTGGTAATTTGCTGAAGAATAAACGAGATTCCCCCAGCGGTTTAGAATAATTACCTCGGTGTTTTCGGGTAAATTTTCAATTTCAAAAACATCATTGGCTCCATCCGAATTTGGGGTGATTACATTTGGGATTACCAAAGGGTAGTTTGGAATGGGTGGAGGCGGATCCTGAGGACAGTCAACCACCGAGAGAGTAAGCGCTAGGGTGTCGGTATAACATTGAAATTCTACCAGCGCTGAAACCGTATAGGTTCCGACATTAGAAAATGAATGGCTTGGTACGGACATCGTTGACGTATTGCTTCCCCCGGAATTTGGATCACCAAAGTTCCAACTCACTTGATTTATGGATAAGTCTGTATTAATGGAAAAACTGGTCGTGCTTTGCCAACAAGAATCGGGGAGCATGGTGATCGGAGGACTTGAAAAATTGCGTTCGGGTACCCGAGCCGGGAGTCCAAGCAATACAAGGCCATTCGTTGTAATGGCATTGCTTGTGTAATCACAAAACGTACTGTTGGGTGCATTAATTACATCCAACACATTGCTGCCTCCAATCGCCACGTATAATTTTCCGTCAAGGCCTTCCTCTATTTGAAAGGTAGGATTTGCAGGAGTGGCTATCAAGGTATGCGACGTGGCAATGGAAAGCGAATCATACGCCGTTAGCTTGAGCTGATACACTGAAATGTTATTGGTATAATAAAACATGCTTCCGTCGGGTGAAAAACTACACCCATATTTTCGGATAGGGGACGCTGGCGTGTTGTCTGTAACTTCAACCGTGATGGGATTCAATAAGTTACCGCTTGCCGCATCAAAGGAATAAAAGTCGATGAATTTACTGTCGTCAATCGGCATAGCGATTCTATCTCCTGCATGGTTAGCTTTCATAGAACCGTAAAAAGGCATGCGAGGGTCAAAATTAGAATTCGCACCTAAGAGTTCTGTTCCAACATTACTTATCACTGGAATTGGATCTACTCCACAGCCGTCCACTTTGTACGCCAAAAACTGCTTGCTTTCACGTTTGTGCACAATCACCCA
>Ga0315903_10001762_pt1 | contig 32779 bp, 21 predicted proteins | sample LakEriMetagenome_7_FD_203524 | JGI IMG/M metagenome (GOLD analysis project Ga0315903, IMG submission 203524) | Freshwater fungal communities from buoy surface, Lake Erie, Ohio, United States - Buoy 2 MA119 | ecosystem: Environmental > Aquatic > Freshwater > Lake | place: USA: Lake Erie, Ohio...
TTGGCAGGTACGAACACATCAACAGCCAACGGGTGGGCTACTACTTCTACCGGAACACCATCTACAGACAACTTCCCACTTCCGCAAGATACGGCAACATTTACTAACGCTGGTGCAATCACAGAGATAGAGTATGGCGGTGTAATCCCATTCATTTCAAGTCTTGACATGTCTACGCGTTCAAGCGCAATGTCATTACGATTGAATGGTGCCAATTCAGTATACGGAAATATCACTCTTGGCTCTGGGGTAACTATTGTAGGGGCAGGAACGCAAACATTCTCCGGCGGCACAACCCAGACCATCACCAGCGCAGGCAAGACATTCTCTGGCCCCATCACCGTAGACACCTACGGCGGCACAGTTCAACTTGCTGATGCGTTGAACATTGGGTCAAACGCGCTGACGGTGACAAACGGGACGTTTAATACGGCGAGTTTTGCGGTAACTGCGGGAACTTTGGCATCTACTAACTCCAACGTCAGAACAATTACGCTTGGCTCAAGCACGGTTACATTGACTGCTGGAACAGTAGTCAACATGGGCACTTTTACAAATTTAACCTTAAACGCAGCAAGTTCATCAATTGTTTGCTCTGGAACCAACCCTACTTTTGCGCATGGTGGAAATTTTACGTTTGGCGATATTTCATTTACTTCAAACACAAGTTCATCAGTAAACTTTACGTCTTCAAACTCATTAACTGCAAACAATGTATCAATAACTGCTCCATCATCATCGGGCGTTGTTCAGGTTATTTTTTCCGCCGACCAAACAATCAACGGCACACTGACCTGTGCTGGCGCGTCTGCAATACGGCGCATCTTCTTGCGTTCTAGCTCCATCGGCACTCCGCGCACACTGACCGTCAACGCCATCTCTGCCACTGACTGCGACTTCCGAGACATTACCCTTGCCGGGACAGCATCAGGCGCATCACCCACACGCGCAGGTGACTGCGGCGGCAACTCAGGGATCACGTTCCCAGCAGCTAAGACGGTGTACTGGAACCTTGCTGGCGCACAAAACTGGAGTGCTACGGCATGGGCGCCGGGATCAGGTGGTACGCCAGACATCAACAATTTCCCGCTGGCTCAAGACACAGCGGTGTTTGATAACACGGGTAGCGTGACAGGCACGATCACAATTAACGCCGCATGGAATATCGGCACGTTTGATGCGTCAAACCGTACCAGCGCAATGACGCTGACGACAAGTACGAATACCCCGGTTGTTTACGGGGATTGGAAGTTTGGCACAGGTGTTACGTCATCCAGCACTACGGGCACTATTACGTTTGCCAAAAACGGGACACAGACCATCACTAGTAATGGCGTTCAGTTTGGCTGTCCTGTAACGGTCAATCACCCATCTGGTACGGTTCAGCTTGCCGATGCGCTGTCATTAAATTCTGCAAGAACCCTAAGTATGGGTGGTGGGACATTTGATGCAGTCACTTATAACGTGACGACGGGGTTATTTAGTAATGCAGCTACAAGCACCATAAGAATGGGCTCAGGTACTTGGACGCTTTCAGGTGTTGGTACGGTTTGGAACGCAAATAATGGGCCAACAATTATTGCTGGAACATCTACAATTGTTTTGTCCGACACATCAACAAGTGCAAGGACGTTTCAAGGCAACAGTATTTACTACAACAAACTGACTATTGGCGGCACAACTGGAACATCAACTTTAACAATTACCGGGAATAATACGTTCGGTGAATTTGCATCTACAAAAACAGTAGCACACACTATTACTTTTCTGGATGATTCAACTACAATAATTGGCAAATGGGCTGTCACAGGAACCGTCGGCAACGTGGTTACTGTAAATTCATTTTTGGCGGGGTCCGTATACACAATTTCCATCGCTGGCCCAGCCAACTCCGGTATTGACTATCTGTCTGTGCGGGATTGCACTGTAGCCACCACCAGCCCCGGTGAGTTTTACGTTGGCGCAAACAGCACAAACGTATCTGGCAATACTCGGGTTATCTTCACAGCAACTCCCGCCGCAAGAACTCTTTACTGGGTAGGCGGTACAGGCAACTGGTCATCAACAACTAAGTGGTCAACATCCTCTGGTGGCGGCTCTGGTGCAGCCATTCCCACATCTTTAGATGCAGTCAATTTTGATTCGCTTTCAAACGCCACAGCCTACACAGCCACGATTGATTCTGGCGTAACGCTGGCCCGTTGTGCCTCGTTCACAATGGCTGGCCCATTGACGGGTAACGTGACCTTTGCTGGCACGGTGGGTATTGCTTTCCACGGCAATGTGAGTTTTGCCGCCACCGGGATCACACGCACATACACGGGTGCGATGCAGTGGGCCGGGAACAGCAGTTACACGTTTACGACCAATGGGTTGACGCTGGCCTCTGCCTGCACAATCATTGGAGTTGGCTCAACTTGGACGCTGGGCAGTGCCATAAACACAACGTCATTTACGTTTACGCATGGCTCATTTAGCACTTCAACATCAAATTATTCAATCACGTCAGGCGGTGCTTTTACAAGCAGCAACTCAAACATAAGAACTGTTAATTTAAACGGTTCAACGTTGACGTTATCTACTGTAAATAGTGCGGCATTTAATTACGCTACAACTACAAACCTCACTTTTACCGCTGGCACCTCTCAAATAAATTTGTCAGGAGCAACATCCGGTATTTCATCTGGTGGCTTAACATTTAACAACGTCAGTTTCACCAGCGCCGCCGCAACCGGCATTACCATTACTGGTGCAAATACGTTCAATACGCTATCGTTTGCCGGACAGACTACGGTAGGAATAAACGCAGTCACACTCAGCGCCAACCAAACAATCACCACCCTGACGCTAAACGCTGGCACCGCTGCGGCATTTCGCACGTTCTTGGCATCAAACCCCGTTGGCACACAAAGAACGCTGTCGGTTGGTACGCTGACCGCTGGCGCTGCTGATTACGACTTCAGGGATATTGCGATTGCTGGTGGTGCGGCTCCTATTTCTGGTACTCGCTTTGGTGACGCCAAAGGCAACAGCGGGATTAATTTCCCTGCGGCGAAGACGGTTTATTACCGCAACACGGGTTCCGCCAACTGGGGTACTACTGGCACAGGCTCATGGTCTGCAACGTCTGGTGGTGGGTTTGACGCAACGCAGTTCCCGCTTGCTCAAGATACAGCCATATTCCCCGCTGCTACCTATCCAGCATCAGGCTCAACGACCACAGTCAACGCCAACTACAACATTGGCACGATTGACATGAGTCTACGGACGACCAACACAATGACGTTGGCAACAGGCTCGACCACACCTCAAATCTACGGCAACTGGATCAACGGGACGGGAACAACGCTGTCGGGTACGGGCCGAATGACTTTTGCGGGGCGTGGAACTCAAACCATTACGAGCGCGGGTAAATCATTTTCTCAGCCGGTTACTATTGATACCCCATCAGGATCGGTTACGTTACAAGACGCCATCAATCTGACCTCAAATGTATCAAATGCGAATTTATTAACTTCTGGAACTTTTGATGCAAATGGCTACAACGTAACTACCGCCGTAACCAATAACGGAAATTGCGGCATAGCAACATCTGGCGCATCAACAAAAATATTGGCAATTGGCTCAGGCACATGGACTATTGGTTGTAGCAGTACTGCGTGGAATAACGCAGGGACAAATGTAACCATTACAGGCACAGGCGTTATCAGTCTGACAAATTCAATTTCCAAAACATTTACCGGCGGCGGCATCTCTTACTCAGGCATCACCCTTGATCAAGGCGGTGCAGGTACTCTGACCATCTCTGGCAACAACACATTTAAGAACATCACTAACAGCTACAGCGCAACAGGCGCTACGTCAATTGCTCTTGGAAACACAACTCAGACTCTGACCAACCCGTGGACTGCAACGGGGGCAGCAACCCGTGTATTGACTGTTAGCGGTACATCCGCAGCATCACCCGGTACTTTGATCTTCAGCGGATCAGGTACAGCAGCCAACGTGGACTACCTGACCATCAGTAACGTCCGGGCGTATGACCTGCTCAACGAGTGGTACGCTGGGCCAAACTCCACAAACAGCGGCTCGCTGGGCTGGTACTTTGTTGCCGCAGGCGGTACGGTCTACGCCGTTACCATCACTGAAACTGGGACTGGCACAGACGCCATCACTGCCAGAGTTACTCTGGTTGGCACAATTAGTGAAACAGGCACGGGCACAGACACAGTTAGCGGAAGTCTGCAATATATTAGCTCCATCAGTGAAGCTGGCACTGGCACTGACTCCATCTCGGCCAAGTTCACCCCCAGCGCCAACATCACTGAAACTGCCACCGGAGCTGACGTTGAATCTGCAATCCTTGCAGCTATTGCACTTATTAACGAAACCGCATCCGGCACGGACACTGACGCCGCCAGTTTGACGGCACAGTCCAACATTGCCGAGACGGCCACGGGTACTGACACAGTATCTGCTCTGGCTGCTTTAAACGCAGCAATTGCTGAAGCCAGCACAATTAGTGATCTGGTCATTGCAACTAAGACATACCTTGCCGCCATTATTGAAGCCGCCACAGCAGCAGATGCTGACAGCGCAAGAGCCACATTTCAAGCGCAGCTTGCAGAAACAGCCACAGCGCAAGACATTATTCAAGGCTTTATGGTGGCGGCAGCAGCTATTGCTGAATCAGCCACGGGTACAGATCAGATCAACGCCTTTACTGCCCTTGCGGCGGCGGTCATTGAGACGGCAACAGGCACAGACGCTATATCGGCCAAGGCAATCTTCCGTGGCATCTTGCTTGAGATTGCCACCATAACTGACTCTGTCAATGCTTCCGGATCAACTTACAACGCCCCGGTAGTAGAGTTGGCAGTTCTGCAAGACTTGGTCAGGGCAGCAGCAACGTTCCCGACAAGCATTACAGAAACAGCCACCGGGACTCAAACCAACAGTGCTGCGTTCATCCCTTACGCCAATATTACAGAATCTGCGACGGTTACTGACGCAGCGTCGGCATTGGCAAATTTTGCTGCCCGGATGGCAGAAACAGCCACAATCTCTGATCAAGCTATAGTTGCTCCGTCAGTCTTCAATGCCATCACGGTAGCCACTGCCACGGCACTGGACAATTTCAACCCGGCTGGTAGCATCTATAACGCGCCGGTCATTGAGACTGCCGTAGTGCTGGACTCCCTTATCGGGGCTTTTCTGTGGAACCTGATTGACGATAGTCAAAATTCTGATTGGGTAAACATCATTGATAGCCAAGCACCTAACTGGCAGGCCATAAGCAGCGCACAGACTCCGGGCTGGACAACAATTTCGAATCCGCAGTCACCCGGCTGGACTGGCATAGATGACAGCCAGGGTCCGAACTGGCAAAATATTCAAAACGCATAGGGGTAGCAGATGACCATCAACTACACATCACTTCTAAGTTTGGCCGAGCCAGTCACTGGCACGCAATCGGGCACCTGGGGCGATGACGTAAATCAGGGCCTGACGGACTACCTTGACATTGCGGTCGCAGGAGCCCAGGTCATCAGCGGCAGCCAGACCGCTGTCACATTGTCCAAGACCACTGGCTCCGCCGCAGGCAGCAACATTGCTCAGGTTGGCGCTGCTGGAACAACCGGCTCCTCGCAGTATGCCGTCATCAATTGCACGGGCAACCCGGCGAGCATGCTGACCATCACGGCTCCTACGACCAGCAAGACGTACGTGGTGATCAACTCTACCTCGACGAATCAGCCTGTCAAGCTTGTAGGCGCAGGCCCCACTACGGGGGTAACGGTGGCTGCAGGGCAGGCGGCATTGGTGGCCTGGAAGGGGTCGGACTTTGCTTTGATCGCCACGACTGATGCGTCCAAACTGACAGGAACCCTGCCTGTAGCCAACGGCGGCACAGGAGCTACCACGCTAACTGGACTTCTGCTTGGTAATGGAACTTCTGCGGTCACAACGGTTACGGCTCCGTCTGGTACGGTGGTTGGTACGATAGACACACAGACGCTCACCAACAAACGGATTACATCCCGTGTAGTCTCAATTACCAGCGCTTCCACAATTACTCCCACCGGGGACACGGCTGATCAGTACAACGTAACAGCACTGGCAGTTCCCGCCTCAGTTGCTGCACCGTCAGGGACACCTACGGATGGTCAAAAGCTAATACTTAGACTTGAAGATAATGGCACGGCAAGAGCATTGACTTGGACTACAACATCAGGCGCGTACCGAGCAATTGGAACAACACTACCAACAACAACTGTTGCAACAAAAACAACCTATGTTGGTTGTATTTACAACGCCACTGATGTTTTTTGGGATGTAGTTGCTGTAACAACACAGGCTTAATCATGGCAAACCGTTATTGGGTAGGTGGAACTGCCAGTTGGGATGGAACTGCTGGCACTAAATGGTCAGACACATCTGGCGGTGCTGGTGGTCAAAGCGTTCCAACTTCAACAGATGATGTTTTCTTTGATGGCAGTTCTGGAACTGGCACAGTTACGATAGCTACAGGTAACACTGGTGCTAAATCTATAAACTGCACTGGTTTTACCGGAACAATTACTGGAACAGCCGACATTACTGTTGCTGGCGGTATTACCCTTGTATCTGGACAAACTTATACTCACACAGGAATCGTAACTGTTACAGGCACTGCAACAATTACAACAGCAAGTAAAACATTTAGTGCGCTTACTGTTAATGGTTCTGGTATTACAGTAACTCTTGGAGATGCATTAAATACGTCAACAAGAAATTTAATTGTAACGAATGGAACATTTGATACTTCTGTAAGTAATTATTCAGTTACAGCGGGCACAGTAACTCTTGCCGGTAGTTCAGCAACTATAAATTTAAATGGATCAACCATAACAATAAGTGGATCAGAGTCTTTTAGCCGCACCTCTGGAACATTAAATGCTGGAACGTCACAAATAAATATTACCAATACTCAGCCAACTTTTACTGGCGGGATTGCTGGCGGAGGAGCTACATTTTATAATGTATCTTTTACATCAGCTCTTTCAGCGGTTAATAGTTCAAATATACGCGGTGCAAACACATTTAATAACCTGACATTTACTAATCAATCTTCGTCTGGGCAGGCAATTGTTATTTTTGATAACAACCAAACTGTAAATGGTACTTTAACCATGCCAGCGGGGACAAACGCCACTTGCAGAACACTATTTACATCATCAGATGCAAATGCAAAAACATTGACTTGTGCTGCTGTATCTTTATCTGATATTGATTTTCGTTTAATTACGGGCGCTGGTGCTGCATCTTGGACAGGTACAAGAATTGGAAATGCAACTGGCAACAGTGGTATTACATTTACAGCATCAAGGACTGTTTATTGGAATTTAGCATCGGGTGGAAATTGGAGTGCTACGGCTTGGGCTACTACCAGTGGCGGGACTCCAAGTGTTAATAACTTTCCGTTGGCTCAAGATACAGCAATTTTTGAATCAACTGGATTAAATACTGGAGCAACAGTAACTTTTAACTCAAGATTTATTATTGGCACCATAAACCTAAGTGCCAGAACTTTTAGTCCAAGTGCAACTATGACGTTTGCTACAGGTGGTATTGACACATTAGTAGTTGGTGATTGGATTAATGGAACGGGCTCATTCTTAACCGGGAGCACCATAGCCACTTTAACTTTTGGAAAAATTGGTGGAACTCAAACTGTTACAGGGGCAGGTAGAGCATTTCCACACAGAGTAACAATTAATGCAATATCCGGAACTTTGACGCTTCAGGATAATGTTATTTTTTCTGCTAATAATAGTATTTGGGGTCCAACTGTAAATTTTATTAATGGAACATTAAATTTAAATGGCAATACATTAGAGCTATCTGGAATTGGTGGCCATTTTAAAACATCAACAGGGACTAAAAATATTACTTTTAATGGCGGAACACTTTCACTAACTAATATTATTGGAACTGGCAACGGATTTAACAATGATGCTCCGACAGGATTTACAACAACCGCAGGGACTGGCATAGGAACTATTAAAGCCAGCGGTATTTCTGGTCAAGGTTTAGAATTTGTTGGGGGTGGATCAATATATAATTGCACACTAGATCAAGCTGGAGCCGGTGAATTACAAATTAGTGGGTCAAACACATTTAATAATATTACAAATAGCTATAAATCAACTGGATCAACAAGTATAAGATTTCAGGCAAACACAACAACAACACTTAATGACTTCACGGCTTCTGGTGAAGCAGGAAGAGTTCTTACCATTACATCAAGTTCTGGAAGTGTTTCATTTACTCTTTCCAAATCAAGTGGAACAGTTTCTGTAAATTACATTAGCATCTCTAGGTCAACTGCAACTGGAGGAGCAACTTGGTATGCTGGTGCAAATAGCACTGATGGCGGCAATAACACTGGATGGATTTTTTCTGGGCCTCCACAACCCGCATTCTTCTTGTTTTTTTAATCATGATTGACCCTATCACCGCCCTTGCCGCTGTTTCGTCGGCGGTCAACCTTGTTAAAAAGGCAGTCAAGACTGTGCAGGATGTGCAGTCTTTGGGACCGGTGCTGGGCCAGTATTTTGATGCCAAGGCGCAGGCCATTGAGGTTGTCGAGAAGGCCAAGACGGGTGGGTTTAAAGGGTCGGCGCTTGGCAAGGCATTGGAGCTTGAGCTTGCTCTGGAGCAGGCCCGTGAGTTTGAAGAGCAGGTCAAGATGCTCTTTTTCCAGAGCAATAAAATGGATGTGTGGGTCCGAATCACTGCTCGTGCCAAGCAAATGGAAGCTGACGCAGCCCGCGCTGAAGGCAAGCGCAAGGCAGAAGCAAAGCGCAGGCAGTCCGAGATCGACGACATTATCTTGATCACGATTGCCGTCCTTGCGTCGGTGTCGGTCCTTGGCCTGACCGTTTACTTCATAATTGCGTTGGGGCAGCATCAAATATGACTGAGAAGCTCAACGCCAACACCACCCTCGACAAGATTTTGGGGTACGTGGACAGCCCTTTCAAGCTGTTCGCGGTGATCCTGATGGCGGTGTTTGCGTTTGCTGGTTACGCCTTGTACGAGAGTCAAGAGTTCATCCGCGAGGCGTACAAAGAGTCGCAGAAGCTGCCGGAGATACGAACAGAGCGGGCCGACGATGCGGCGACGATGCTGTTCAAACAGACCGGCGCAACGGTGGTGGCGGTCTTCAAGGTAAACCCGCTGTTCAACTCCCGGACGCTCTACAGAGCCTACACCAAAGACGGGCGAGACAAGACGATTGAGGACATAGATGTTGGTCTGTTCACGCATAACTCGTCGAACAACGCCGATGTGGTCAAGCTGATGACCAACGAGATTCCATGCGGCGAGTACCGTTACGCACAGTCAGAGGTCGGGCTGTGGTATCTTGAGAAGGGTGTGACGTACACTTGCCGGGTGAGCGTCCCGCCAGACTCACACCGCTTTGTAGGGCAGGTTACGGTTGGCTGGGCAACGCAGCCAGCAAACCTAGAGCAAACCAAATTCATGCTGGAGATTGCCAGCGCAATGTTAACTAAAAGGGGTGGGTAATGCTTTCACTGATTTCAACTCTTGGTGGCCTGCTGATTAGCGGCCTTCCTAAGCTGCTGGAGTACTTCCAGAACAAAGCGGACCAGCAACATGAACTTGCGCTGGCCCGGATGCAGAACGAACGTGAGTTGGCCTTGGCCGCTCAGGGCTACGCCGCGCAGCAGAAAATCGAGGAAATCCGCACCGATCAGGTCATGATGCAGACCGAGGCGCAGATGACCGAGGCGGCTCTCAAGCACGATGAGCAGGTTCTGGAGAAGGCCCACAAGTGGGTCGCCAGCTACGTTGGTACGGTGCGCCCCACTGTGACGTACATTTTTGTGCTGGAGTTGGTGCTTATCAACGCCTTCATGGCGGTCTACCTGTGGAACCACCCCACCCTAATCACCAACATCGACGATGTCGTTAAGTACTCCGACCTGATCTTCTCCAGCGACGAAATGGCCATGCTGGGCGGAATCATCGGCTTTTGGTTTGGCTCGCGGCAGTGGAGCAAAAAGTGAAGCTGAGCAAGGTCGGCGCTGACTTGATGCACAAGTACGAGGGGTACAGGACTCGCCCGTACTTGTGCCCAGCGCACATTTGGACCATTGGCTACGGCCATGTGCTGTACCAAGAGCAGATCAGGCTCCCTATGATGCGGCCAGATGGCAAGACCAAGGCCGACATCCCGATGATCCGCAAGGAGATGCCGCTCAAGTTGGAGGACAACCGTGTCTGGACAAAGCAGGAAATTGACAAACTATTCGAAGATGATGTCGCGTCTTTTGAACGGGGCGTTCTTCGACTTGTTCCCGGCAGTGCTGGCCGTCAAGGCCGCTTTGACGCTCTGGTCAGCATTTCCTTTAATTTCGGGCTAGGCAACCTCCAGCGCAGCAGTATCCGCATCAAGGCCAATCGCGGGGAGTGGGAAGCTGCGGCGGATGCCTTCTTGCTTTGGAACAAGGGCGGCGGTAAAGTGTTGCCGGGGTTAGAGCGCCGCCGCAAGGACGAACGCGCCCTGTTTCTATCGTAGGACGACCATGCCACTTCAGAAAATTACTTTCAAGCCCGGGGTCAACCGCGAAAACACTCGATACACAACCGAAGGAGGGTGGTACGAGTGCGAGAAAGTCCGTTTTCGCCAGGGCAATCCAGAGAGCATCGGGGGGTGGCAACGCATATCAGCATATACCTATCAAGGCGTGTGCCGCTCTCTCTGGAATTGGGTAACATTAGTAGGCCAAAACCTTTTAGGCGTAGGAACAAATCTCAAGTTCTACATTGAAGATGGGGGCGCTTATTTTGACATCACCCCAATCCGATCTACCGAGACTTTAGGAGCCAATCCTTTTACTGGCAACGGCACAACAACTGTTACTGTGAATGACACTTCTCATGCCGCTACGCTCAACGATTTTGTAACCTTCAGCGGCGTCACAGGCACGTATGCAAGTGTGTTAAATGGGGAGTTTCAGGTTGCTTCTGTAATTAACTCTAACTCGTACACCATAGTTGTGCCCTCCGTTGTAGCCGTTGGGGCTACGGGAGGAACGACAGTGGTTGCGGCCTATCAGATAAACACAGGGGCGGCGATTGAGGTTCCGTATGTGGGCTGGGGGGCAGGTGGCTGGGGAACTGGTACATGGGGCGCGGGCATAGGCACTTTGAGCTTGCGCCTTTGGTCGCAATCCAACTACGGAGAAGATTTGATCTTTGGCCCTCGGGGCGGGGGCATCTACTATTGGGACGCCACCACCGGCATTTCGACTCGCGGAAAAGCGCTGAACACGCTTGGCGGCACCGTCAGCATCACTGCTGCTTCGCCCGCAGTCGTGACCTCCACGGTGCTGTACACAGAAGGAGCGGCCCTCCAATTTAACTTCACTGCTGGTGGCTCACTGCCCACGGGCATTACCGCCAACACGACCTACTTTGCCTTCAATGTCGAAGGACTGACTTTTAACCTGACCGATGCCAACGGCAACACAATCAACACCACCGGGTCAGCTTCTGTCAATGCCTATGTGTCCTTGATTGTGGACGTTCCAACGGAGCAGAACGTCATCGTCATCTCTGACACCTCTCGGTTTATCTTTGCAATGGGCTGCAACGGGTACAACAACGCCGCGTTTGATCCAATGCTGATTCGTTGGTCCGCCCAGGATGATCCGTACAACTGGACGCCCAACGAAGTAAATCAGGCCGGTGATGTCAGGCTGTCGCATGGATCGGAGATCATTACTGCTGTTCAGACCCGGCAGGAGATTGTGGTGATCACCGACTCTTCCGTGTATTCTCTGCAGTACCTGGGGCCTCCTTTTGTTTGGGGCTCGCAACCTTTGGCCGACAACATTTCTATTGCAAGCCCAAATGCGGCGGCGCTGGCATCTGGTGTTATTTACTGGATGGGCATAGACAAGTTCTACTCGTATGATGGTCGGGTGCAGACTCTTAACTGCGACCTGCGCAGGTACGTGTTCAGTGACTTCAACTACCAGCAAATCCAGCAGGTCTATTGCGGCACCAACGAAGGGTTTAACGAGGTCTGGTGGTTCTACTGCTCCGCGAACAACGCCACAGCATCTCCCGATAAGTACGTGGTGTACAACTACTTAGAGCAGGCGTGGTACTACGGCACCTTGTCCCGTACGGCGTGGCTTGATTCTGGCCTGCGTCAGTACCCGTTGGCTGCGACCCCGAACTACAACATCGTCAATCACGAATTTGGCATCAACGACAACGAAACGGGGACCACGGCGGCAATCAACGCCTACATCTCCTCGTCGGAGTTTGACATTGGGGACGGCCACAACTTTGGCTTTATCTGGCGTGTCCTGCCTGATTTGACGTTCCAAAATTCCTCAAATTCCCCCACCGGTGTTCCGCCACAGTTGACCATGACGCTGTACGGGCTGGTCAACTCCGGGTCAGGGGTCACGGACACTGCTTCTCAGGCGGTGGAGAAGGGCAACAACTACGTGATCACTGAAGAGTTTACGGGGCAGATTTACACTCGATGCCGTGGCCGACAGTTGATCTTTAGGGTTGGATCTAACCAGATCAACACCGCGTGGCAGCTTGGCGCTCCGCGTATTGACATCCGCCAAGACGGGAGACGATAAATGACCTTCGTCGTCACGACCAACTACGAGATTGAGAAGGTCGCCGCCCCCAATCTTCCGCTTGCGCCAGATGAATGGGACAGGCGCTTTCAGGATCAGTATAGCAACGTCCTTCGCCTGTATTTCAACAGGCTGGACAACTTCATGGCGCGACTTATGGCAAATAACTCCACCCTGCCAGTAACAGGCACCGTCTCGTTGCCGTCAACATACTTGGATGCGTTTGGCCGCCAACGGGTGAGCCAGCCTTACTCCTTGTTCGACAGCCAAAGCCGTTACGCCGCAGACAATCAGTTCAGCACATCTACGTCTGGTACGGGCACTTCAACGTTTAACACCAATCAGTCCAGCGTCAGTATGGCCGTCACTGGCGGCGGTGTTGGCTCTGTGGTTCGGCAGTCTTTTCGCAATATGCTGTATCAGCCGGGCAAGGGCCTGTTGGTGTTGGCAACCTTTCAGATGGACAACAGCACATCTGCCAATCTTAATCAGAGTGTTGGGTATTTCAATACGCAGAACGGGGTGTTCTTCCGTCGAACCGGTGGTGTGAATGCCTTTGTCATGCGTTCAAACACTTCTGGCACTCCAACCGATGCGCGGTTTGCCAATCAAGCGGACTGGAACGGCGACAAACTGGACGGCACTGGCGCTTCCGGGCTGACGCTTGACCTGACGCACCCACAGATTCTGTGGATGGACTTTGAATGGCTTGGTGTTGGCTCAGTCCGTTGCGGCTTCATCATCAACGGCCAGTACGTTGTTTGCCACACATTCAACACCGCCAACGTCTACGGCACCACGGTGTACATGACCACGGCCATCTTGCCTATGCGCTATGAGATCACCACAACGACAGCAGCAGTTGCCGCCACGCTCACGCAGATTTGCTCGTCGGTAGTGTCCGAGGGGGGCTTTGAGGCTACGTCCATTGAGCACGTTGCCAGACGCACAACGGTGCTTGGCACCATAAATACCGCAGCCAACTTCCTTCCGGTTGTATCTATTAGGCTGGCATCGACGGCACTGGGCGCCGTTGTGCTTCCCAACCGAGTGCAGTTCCAGCCGACAACTTTGCAAAACTACGAGATTGCGTTGATCAAAAACCCGGTCCTCACGGGCGCGACTTGGGCAGCAACGGTTCCTTCTGACAACAACGTGGAGTTTGATGTCGCAGCCACTGCAATTGCCACAGCAGGTACGATTGTTCAGACTGGATACATTGCCAGTTCAGGCGGGGGAGGTCAAGCGGACACAACGGCTCCAACCGGCTTTAACTGGGACCAACAGCTTGGCGTGTCTTTGACTGATGTCAGCGACATCTACACCTTGGGTGTACGCACGATCTCCGGCGCTACAACTGGCGATGGCGTTGGGTCCATTTCCTTTTATGACCTGACGCAATAAACCCCCAAAAATACCGCTCACATGGTACGATTTCAACAATTTCTAGCCCAAAAGAGGACCTCTCATGGCCACTGAAGACCAAGGCATCATGTCCCTGCCCCAAGCTGGCGCAGAGGCCCCCGCTCCCGCCCCGCAGATGTCGATGGACGATGCCTACGATGCCATCCAGGGGGCCATGCAAGAAGTTTCTCCAGAAGTTGCCGGTGATGTGCAAGGGGCGATTGCCCAGATCACCCCGATGCTGGATCAATTGAGCGACGAAGAACTTGACAGTTTTTTGGAGTTGCTTCAGTACCTGATTGAGCACCCGGAAGAGTACAGCAAACTGGTTTCGGATCTTGTCGCTCAGGGGGAACTGGAAGAGGGCATGCTCCCTGAGGAGTACGATCCAGAACTTCTGTCCGCTCTTGCCATGGTGTTTTTCACCGCCCACCGTCAACGGCAGGCAGGCAATGAGCGCGAAATGACCGCGCAAATGCCGCAACCTCCGATGGGCATGGCAAAAGGAGGCATTGCCGAAGCTGCTCGCATGGTTGCTTCCAAAGGCCGCAACGGTGACAGCATGCTGGCCCACATCACCCCTAGCGAAGCTGCCCTGCTTAAGCGGCGCGGCGGCTCGGGCACGATCAACCCCGCCACGGGGCTGCCCGAGTTTTTTCTGAAGAAAGTTGCTAAGGCCTTCAAGAACACTGTCAAAAGAGTTGTCAACGTTGTCAAAAGCGTTGTCAACGTTGTCAAAAAGGTTGTCAAGTCTCCCGTCGGAAAAATTTTGGCAACTGTCGCATTGGCCACGTTTCTTGGCCCAGGGGCCTTTGGTATTCAAGGTCTTGGACTTGGCGCGTCGATAGGTACCGCAGGCGTTTCGGCCCTGTCCTCCGGCATTGTGACGGCGGTTGGCGGAGGCAACATGAAGGATGTGCTGCGCAGCGCCGCCACCGCTTACTTGGGCGCCCCTGGCGGCCCTGTCTCAAACTATATCGGCAATGCAGGCGCCGCGCTTGGCGTGACCAACGCCGCTGGCCAAGCGGCCATCAACGCAGGCTTAACGGGCGCGGGCGTAGGTTTGTTGACCGGCCAGAAGCTTGGCGATGCCGTCAAAAGCGGCTTGATTGCAGGCGCAGTACAAGGCGGCATGACTGGGTTTAAGGAAGGCTTTGGAACACAGGTCAAGCCTCCTTCCTCCCTGAATATTCCCATGCCGTTGAGCGGCAGCACCCCAGGCGCCGCACCTGTCCCCACAGCGGTGGACCCCGTGATGATGTATGGGGAGGGAGCAGGAGCAGGAGCAGGTCCCGCTTCGGCAGCCCGGACTGCTTATGATCAGATTTACGAGGATATGCCTACCTCTACCCCGGGCGCTGCTCCCGGCGCTGCTCCAGCTGCGGGGGCACCTGCAGCCGGGGGCACCACGACCCCAACTCCCGGCATCTTTGACAAAGTCAAGGGCCTGTATAACGAATACCTCTCGCCTTCTGGTATTCAAGAAAGAGGGGCGCAAGACGCTTTGGCCAAGGTTCAGAAGCAGTTTCCAAACGCTACGATGGAGCAAATCCAAAGCGCTCCACAGGGCTCGCCTTTGGCCAAGGCATACAGCGCGGCGATGCCGGGGGTAGTTTCCACTTACGGCCCGCTTGCCGCAGCCGGGCTTGGTATAGCAGGGCTGATGGGCGGATTTTCGGCGAAGGAAGTGGCCCCTTCTGCATCGGCCCGAGAACTTATAAACCGAGACGCGAACCGCCCAACAATAGAACAAGAGCCTTCCAAGTACTACATTCAAGGTCTTCCTGGGGTTCAGTATGATGACAAGGGCCGAATTACCGGGTCTAAGCCTTGGTCCCCTTCGGTGACAATGGATGATGTTCGGGTGCCTAGTGTTTTTAGTGCCCCACCAAACTACACTCTTCCTCCGATTGGGGCTGCTCCTCCCATGCAGATATCCCAGCCATATAACACGGCAAATATGTACACCAACCTAATGCCCCCCATCTCCAGGGCATACGGCGGAGTTGCTTCTTTGGCACAAGGGGGGTATCCTCGCCGCACTGGACAAATCAGTGGCCCTGGGACCGAAACATCGGATTCCATCCCTGCGATGCTCTCTGATGGTGAGTTTGTCATGACCGCGAAAGCTGTTCGTGCGGCAGGCAAAGGGGACCGCAGAGCAGGAGCGAAAAAAATGTACGCCCTGATGCATCAACTTGAGCGCAACGCTTCACGGGGATAAGCCATGGCAGAAGTCACAGAACAAATAGTACGCGAGGCGAAGCCTATTGAGGACATGAAGCTCGCGCTGATGCAATCGGCGCAAGCGCTCGGCACACCCACTTTGCCTGCGTATCAGGTCCAAGACCTGACCAAGGATCAGCTTGATGCCATGGCCCTGGGTCGCCAAGGCATTGGCGCATACCAGCCTTATCTTCAGGGAGGGACCAAAGCGGTCCAGGCAGGAACAACCGCGCTGGGAGAAGCTGCCGACATCCTTCGTGGCGCCGATACCCGGGGGCAATTTACGGCTGCCCAGAATGCATATAACTTAGCCGCTCAGCCTGCCGCCGCCCTTGGAAACTTGTCCAATGTCGCAGGCGCAGGCATGGGCTATCTGTCGGGCGCAGGCCAGGATTTTGACTACGCGCAGCAGATGGCATTGAACGCCTCGCGGGCCAATATTGACCCTGCGCAGATGATGATGCTGAACTCCGTCAATCAGGCGCAGGCAGCAGCACCGCAGTTCAACTACGCGCAGCAGATGATTGGCGCGGGGGCAGCGGCAGGTCAGAAAGCGGTCCAAGGAGCCGAAAACCTTTCTCAACAAGGCATCGGAACCCTGTATGGCGCAGCGGCCCAGGCCCAAAGAGCAGCTTCCAGTTTAGGTTCGGCACCTCGCGTTGAGAACGTCCCGAAGATGGATGCGGCCACAATGCGGACGGCTCAAATGGGCCCAGCCGAGAGGGTCACCACTCAAAGTTTTGCGACCCCCGGCTCCGCAGATGCTTTCATGTCCCCGTACATGCAAAGCGTGGTAGAGGCCCAGCAGCGGGAAGCACGCCGGATATCTGATGTGCAGCAGCAGGTGGAGCAGGCTCAGGCGGCTCGTTCCGGCGCCTTTGGTGGCAGCCGCCAGGGCATTCTTCAGGCAGAGCGCTCTCGCAACCTTGCTCGTCAGCTTGGTGACATCCAAGCTACTGGGCTGCAGTCTGCATTCCAGCAGGCTCAGCAGCAGTTCAACACCGAGCAGCAAGCGCGGCTCGCGGCCCAACAGGCAAATCAACAGGCAGGTCTCACGGTCGGCGCTCAAAACCTGTCGGCAGAGCAGCAGGCCAATGTGAATAACCAAGCTGCTGAGATGCAGGCAAGGGGCATGAATGCTCAACAGGCGATGCAGACTGCATTGGCCAATCAGCAGACGGCGGCTCAGTACGGCATTCAAGGCGCTCAGCTTGGGCTGCAGGGCGCGGAAGCTTTGCGGCAGGCCGGTATTGGCACGTTGAGCGCTGCTGGTCAGCAGGGCCAGCTTGGCCTACAAGGCGCCAGCCAACTTGGTCAGGCGGGTGGGCAACTGGGTGGTTTGGAAGGCCAACGTGCTGCTCAGGCTTTTCAGGCTGCTCAGTATGGTGGAAACATCGCTCAACAGTTGGCCAGCCAGGAGATGCAGCAGGCCCAGCTTGGTCAGGGAGCCGCGAACCTCTATGGCAGTTTGGCGGGCCAGCAGGCCGGTCTTGCAGGGCAGACGGCGAACATTGCAGGGCAGCAGGCCAATATCCTTGGCCAGCAGTCTCAATTGCAACAGCAACTGGGCCAGGGTATTGGCAATCTGGCCGCTCAGCAGTTCGGCGTGGGCCAAAACATGGCAGCGGGCCTCGGAGCGCTTGGGACGCAGGCGGCAAATGCAGGCATACAACAAGCCCAGCTTGGCCAAGCCGCTCAGAGCATGGGCCAACAAGATGTCTCTGCCCTGTCTGCCATCGGTGCTCAAGAGCAGAAGCAGGGTCAGGCAGAACTCGATGCGCTGCGGGCATCCAAAATGCAGGAAGTCATGCAGCCATATCAGAAGCTTGCTTTTGTGTCGGACATCTACAAGGGGGCGCCATCTACGCAGATGGCGGTCACCCAGCAGCAGACTCCTGCCCCCAGTGCATTTCAACAAATCGCAGGCTTGGGCACCGGCATTTTGGGTACTGCCGCCGCCGCGAACGCCGCGAGCAAGCTCTTCTAAGGAAACGCCATGAAGGAAGAAATCCTCAAACGCGCCATGTTCGCGATGCCCCTGTCCAAGGATGCCCGCAACACGGGCATCCTCTCCGGGTTTGAAGACGAGATGGACGAGGCTCCTGATCCCTCCGAAGAGATGCCGCAGATGGCCAGGAATCCGCAGAATCCTGAAATCCTGATGAACACGATGCGGGGCGACATGCGCTCCGTTGATGCGCGGTACATGGAACTGGCTCAGATGGTTGGTGAAGAAGCAGCCATGGAAACGCCCCCTGAGGTGTTGGCCATGCTTCAGACTCAGTTCTCTCAGCAAGGCGGCATTGGCGGGCTGCCACAGGCACAGGAGATGGCACCGCCGCCCATGGCTCAAGGACCCGGCGGCATGCCTCCAGGCCCCGGGATGCCTCCAGGCCCTGAAATGGCCATGCCCCCGGGCATGGCGGGTGCTCCCCCTTTCCCTGAGGGCGGGGCTGAACAAGCTCCGCCCACCCCAGATGGGCTGCCCCCGCTCAAGGCTTTTGGCGGGGCGTTTGTCACTCCGTTCACCCGGATGGCGCAGATCGCCGGAAACAGGATTGGCCCGATGGCGACTCAGGCAAACGCGGCGGCGGGTCGCCTGATGTCGCAAGGGTTTCCGCAGACATTCCGGCCCATCTTCGAAAACGTCCGTGGCGAAGGCGGGCGTTTCACGGCGGAACAACTGCTCAAGTACCCAACCCTGACCCAGCACTTGTCCAAAATGGCAGGCCCTCGGTTGACGGGCATGGCCCAACGGGCAGAATCGCTTGTGGCACCTGCGGTTGCTACCGGAGCAGGCGTTCTTGCCGCCTCTGGGCTGTACCAAACCGCCACGGCACCTGCCGTTGACCCCGAGCGTCAGGCCCTGCTGAAGCAGTACGAGGACATGTACTACAAGGTCACGGATCGCAGCGTCCCGATGCCTTCTTTGGGCAGTGCGACGAACGATCAACTCAAGCAGGCCATTCAGGTAATGGCCGCTCAGGCTGCCCCTGCGGAGGGCGCTGGAACCACTGTCGATACAGGGGCCGCTTCAACGGGCACAGCAGCCGGGGCACCGCCGGTCACAGCGGCGCCCGAGGGTGGCCCGGGCGCTGCGCAAGACAACACGGCCTTTATCCAGACCCAGTTGGCCAAGCCAAATGTGGGGGCGGGCACCACAGGTACTCCTGTGTCTCGCATTGAGCGGATCAAGCAGGCAAGGGAGGAGTACGCACCGCTGTACAGAGAACTTTTGGGCGATGGCAAGGAGGAGATGTACACCAACGCCATGCTGATGCTGGCCGATGCTGGCTTCAAGTATGCCGCTGCACCCGCCAAGTCAGGCACCACTCCTCTATCGCTGTTGGCTCAGGCCGCGCAGGGCATCCCGCAGGGCTTTATGGCTCTTATGGCCCAGGCTAAGGATCGTCAACTCAAGATCGATACGGCAGCGCTTGGCCAAGCAATCACCGATGTCCAAGAGCAAGACAAGTATGCCCAGCGGCTCAAGGAAGTCATGCTCAGGGGCGATTACGACCTGCTCAAGGAGCAGATCAGGAAAACCGGGGACATCCAAGAGGATGGCGGGGCAGGGCTGATTCGTACAAAAACAAAGAGTGGCAGCTTTGTCGGTACGTCAATCGATCCAAACAACCCAACTGTGCAGTCCGCAGTCCAAAGCCGTTATACCCTGCGTGACACGGATAACCCCTTTGTCGTCAACCGTGGCCAAGCCCCCACTACGATTGAAGAGGACAAGGATCAGCGCATTAAGCTGACCACTACGCTTCGCTCGCTGGACAACAGCCTGTCTATGCTTGACAGTCTCAAAGGCTTGTATTCCCAGGCATACGGTCCGGGCGCATGGTTCCAAGACAAGGTCAACAACCTTTTGGTGCCTATCAGCCCAACCGCAGTGGTCAGACCAAATCTTGATCTTGCCGATGCCGCTATGCGGATCAGCAGCGGCATGGGGCAGCTGAGTAAAGCCATTGCCTCCGCGAACGATGGAGGCCGAGTCGCTGTGCAAGAGCAGGAGTGGGTTCGTGAGACTGCCAAAGGAATCAGTGACCCCACTAAGTTTTTCTCCGATAAAGAAGTCGTCGCTAAACAGTTGAACTCTCAGGAGGCCATGCTGCGAAACGCTCGCCAGCAGGTCTTGACGCAGCTTGGCTACGAGAAGAACGACTACGTGATGAACACGCCCAGCACCGGCACACAGTCCGACCCGTTCATCATTCCTACCAACCCTGAGCAGCAAAAGCGGATGTTCAACTTCCTTGGCAGTACGATTGGCAAGATCCAAGACCCACGGGCCACGGTCTATGTGCGTATGCCCAACAACACCATCCAGGCATTCAATCCGACTCAACTCAGAGGGCTGACTCAGTAATGGCAACGATCCTCAACACTCAGGGGCAGTTGGTTGATCTGACAACCGGAGAGGTTGTTGGCCGCGCCGAGGGCGCCCCGACTGCCGTTAATCCTCTCAAGGCAGGGGCCCCTGAGCAAGTCACAGAGGGTGCGGACAAAGTCAAAGGGCTGATCAACAACGCCTCTTGGGGCTTCAACTCGGCCCTGTTCTCCTTGCCCGATGCTGCTCAGCGGATCATTGGCAAAGGCCTGGGCCTCAATGAGGATCAGGTCTTTCAGTTCGCCAAGTTCTTCAATCGCGGTGAGGTAGCGCCCAAGAACTCTGGTGAGCGCTACGCCCGTGCGATTGCAGGGGGCGTTGCTGGTGGCCTGCCCTTCACCGGCATCCTGGGGGCCTCTGCTGCCTTGCGTCCTGCAATCGCTGCTGCCACCCCTGCTACAACGGTGATGCGGGGGGTGACCAAGGATGCGATGGACATGATCGCAAGGAGCCCAAAGAGCGCCCTGGCCATGGATGTGGCCTTTGGTGCTGGTTGGGAGGGGCTGCGTCAGGCCGTTGAAGAGAATGTGTCCGATGACCAGCCATCGAAGGTCTGGCTCAAGGAACTGCTGCCGACAGCCGCGTTTGTGGGCGTTCCCCTGGCCCTGTCTGGCGGCTTCTCAGCGGCCAGCAAGCTGGCCAACATGAGCCCCACGGTCCAGGGCGCACGGTTTGTGAAGGGCCAGCTTGGCGCTCCCGATTTGGGTGACGTAGAAAAGGATGTGCTGTCCTCGGCCCCAGGCTTCTGGAAGCTGCCTGTGGTCAAGGTAGTCCCTAACATGCTGATCAAAAACGCCGAGCGCAAGCTGTCTCAGGTGTTTGGTCCGATTGCCGAGAGCAAGGAAGCACAAGAGGCGTTGAAGGCCCTCGAAGTGGCCTTGGCCGACCCTCGTTTCGCGCAGGCAGGTTTCGTGTTTGATGCTGCTGAGAAGACGATGTACACGCCCCTGGTGCAGGAAAAGCTCAAGCTCTTGCAGCAGCTTGGGCCCAAGGATCTGGAGTCGGTCAAAGAGCGCATCAATCAGAACCAGACCGCCCTCAGTAGCCTGTTCAGCAATCTTGCTCCGCAGGCCCGTCAGCCTGTAATGGATGCCTTCCAAGCGGCCCAGGCTGATCGTCAAGCGTTCTTTGAGAACCTGCTGCGCCAGAAGAAGGACATGACGGAGGCGGAGATTCTTGCGGTGTCCGAGCGCCTCGGACCACAGAACATCGACATGCTCAATGATGAGCTTCGCGGTGTGATCAAAAGTAGCATGGAGATGGACAACAAGATGCGGCAGAACGTCCTGTCTCGCATCGGCCTGAAGCAGGCCACTGCCCCTGACGGAACTGCGCTGCCCACTCGGGAACAGGGCAAGTCCTTGTTTGAGTCTCGGGACATGGAGGGAGCAGCGCTGTCGCTGATCTCCAAGTACAGCCCAGAGCGCCCGTCGATGCGAATGGCCATGCCCGAGCCTGTGCGGTTGATCGACAACTTTGTGCAGGGCCAGATTCGTCAGCGTGAGCGGCTTGAGCGCACATCACTCCAAAGCCTGACTGACGATGCAATTGACAGCCAGATTTCTACCATGGGCGAGGCGTTTAAGGACCCTGCGATCCTCAAAGCGCTGCGCTCTTCGGTGCATGCTCTTGTTCGTGGTGATAAGCCCAAGGGCGGGCGCCGCGCTCCGGGGCTCGCGGAACTTGCGCCTTCCCCCGATGCACAGGGAAACATCTCTATCCCGGCGCTGATCCCTGGTCGCAAGATCGTGATCAATCCACAGCAGATCCGTGAGGACGCTGCCCGGATTGCAGAGGCCAACACCAAGATTGACATCAACATACCGGAGGCACTGGACTACCTGACCGCCGCCCAACGGTTCCGCAATGATGCCCTGACATCCTATAACGCGGCCATGAAAAATGGCCGTGTGCGCCAGACCGATGCGCAGCGCATTCTGGACACGGGCAATGCCGTGTTCAGGGATGTTGAAAACCTTATTCTTACCAACACGCCACGGCTTAAGGGCGAGTACGAAGCGCTGAAGGTCATGATCGATGACTACAAGCAGGTGTATGACCGGAGTCTGCCGCTGCTCATGACGCAGACTAAGAAGGGGGGCATGGAGTACCTGCTGCCCAACGAAGACCTGATGCGAAACGCCTTCAAGACGGCGGAGAACCTGCGCGATGTTTCCGTGATCTTGGGCAACGATCCACAGTCCCAGAAGCTGCTGCTCAACGGCACTGTTGATTGGCTGCGAACCAAGGGCGTGGTCAACGACAGCGGGGTTGTTGATCCGAAGAAGATTCGTAGTGTCTTGGACAAGAACCGAAACATCGTTGAAGCGCTGCCAGAGACCATCAGGGTCAAGCTCAACGACGAAGTCGCGCTGGCCGACGACTACGTCAAGCGCCTGGGCGAGATTGACAAGCGCGTGGTCGCTGCCCAGGACAACGAGCTTGATCGCCTGCTGGGCAAAGCTATCCGCCCGGAGGCCGATGCCCGCATGATCTTGTCGGATGCGCTGCGCGATCCGGCGGTCATGCGCAAGTTGGTGGACGTTGTCGGCAAGGACCCAGAGATGCTGTCTTCTCTGCGCCGGTCCGTGTATGACATAGCTACAGAAGGGGCACAGGGCGGCGGAGCCCTGAAGTCGTTCCTTGACGGCAATGAGAAGTCGCTCAAAGTCCTGTTCGATGGGACCACCCACCTTCAAGACCTTAAGACCTTGGCTGACCTGCAGCGCAGGGTCAATGCTTTTGCAAGCGTTACGGGCCAGATCCCTGCCTTTGAGTCGCTCGATCAATCGCTCAAGCGCGTCTTCGGCTTCGGCATCCAGTTCGGCACGACCACGCTGCGTGAAGCGATGGTGGGCCGCATCTCTCCCGAGACGGGCGCCTTGGCCCTGATGGTCCGGATGACCGGCAGCTTGGAAAACGAGTTGTACAAGCGCCTGTTCACCAAGGCCCTGGAGAGCGAAGAGTTTGCCAAGAGCATCACCCACATTGGCACTGCCAAGGAGGGCGAGCGTGCCCTCAAAAACCTGCAGGAGATCGGTGTTTCCAAAGGCATGGCCCTCGGCCCTTCTGCCGTGACAGAGGCCGCACGCCGGGGCATCCAGCAAAAGGCCACCGAGACGGCACAGCAGGGCCAAGAGGCTCCTGTCGCAGGGATGGAGGGGTTGCCTATTGTTCCCCGTGAAACAGCCTCCTCGATGCTGCGTAATCTGCCTCCTGCACCGCCCACAAGGGGCGTGAGCTTCAACCCTCGCTTGCCCACACGGCCTCCGGCGCCGCAAGGAGGCGGGTCAAGTCAGGTGCCCCTGATGTATCCCGCCATGTTCCCCAACGATCCGATCAGTGGCTTGCTTCAGCAACGACAGGCCGCGATCCAAGGACCACAGCAATAACGGAGTAAATCATGGAGATGGTCGGACGATTGATCGGCACGATGTTCCTGGCCCGGGAGTACGCTCACCGGGCCCACTTGCGTGTCACAGGCGCAGGCAGCTTTTCCAAGCACTCCGCTTTGGGCGAGTTCTACACATCCATCATTGATCAGGCCGATGCGATCACTGAGGCGTATCAGGGGCGACACGACACCATCATCGAAATCCCCTATCTGCCGATGATTGATGAAGAGGACCCGGCCAAGGCTCTTGAGAGCCTGATGGACGACATCGAGAAGCTGCGCTATGACGCAGTGGACAAGAAAGACACCCCGATTCAAAATCTTATTGACGGGGCAGTTGAGACCTTCCTGAGCACCCTCTACAAACTTCGAAAGCTGAGGTAATTATGATGAAAAAACCAGTGTGGGATAAAGCACGGCCCAAGGACCTTGGGCCTCCGGAGAAGTTGAGTTCAGGTAAAAAAGCCGCTGCAAAAGCAGCGGCCAAGAAGGCGGGGCGTCCGTACCCTAACCTGATCGACAACATGCGTGCCGCAAAAGGCAAAAAGTAACGGTTGCAGTTGCCATCTCGTCTTCCTCAGGAGGCTTCTCCACCTCCACCGATGGCACTTTGGCCAGGAGCTTCTTGCTCCTGGCCTCTTTTTTGGTACTGCTCCACGCGGCGCCACCACTGATCCTTGTAGCCGTCGAACTCCCGGCCAGCGGTGACGAACTCCTGCGGCTCGCCACCCTGGCTCATCATCATGATCACCCCCTGATCAATGCTGGTCCCATGCACCTTGTCATGGGCCACGGCATACGCCGCCAGTTGCAGGAAGTAGTCCTCGATCCACTCGCGCCGCTTGGGCTTGTTGGTCTGCTTGAAGTCCATGATGCTGGGCTTCTTCTTGTAGATGCCAACGCAATCTGAAGTACCTGCGTAGGTGTTGGGGACGTACAGCGATACCTCCGCGCCCCAGACCTCATCGACATGCGGGAAGAAGTGCTCGATAAGTTGATGGCCCATGCGGTAGCCCTTGACATGCAGCCATGTGCGGGGCACCTCCAGAGGGCGATTGAGCAGCAGCCGCTCTATGACGTTGTGCATGTGCGTGCCCACGGTGGCCGAATCGTTGCGGATGCGCTCTGCTTCGTCTTTGCCCACGCGGTCTTCCCAGTCCTTGAGGTGACTCTTGTCCTTCGTCGCATCAAGGATGGTGGTCACTGACGGCATGGGGATGTCATCCATGTCGGCCCGATAAACACGGCCCGAGGACCTGTCCAAACGCTCCAATCGCTTGTAGACGTACTTGCTGCGAAACGGCACCAGCATCATTTAATCCACTCCTTGAGTTCTTCGCCCAGCACCTGCGAGGCGATGTTGATCTTGTTGCGCAGAGCCTTGACGATGTGCTCGTCCACCGTGCCCGGGCAGATGAAATCGATGTAGGTCACCTTGTTAGTCTGGCCGATGCGGTGTGCTCGGTCCTCACTTTGCAGGCGGACCTCAAGGTCGAAATTGTTGCTGTAGTAGATCACGGTGTGTGCGGCAGTCAGGGTCAAACCATATCCCCCTGTGCGGGGGTTTCCAACGAAAAAACGCAGTGGGCTGTTTGGGTCTTGGAACTGCTCGACGATGCGCTGCCGGTCCTCCGCCTCAGTGTCCCCGTAGTAGGTGGCCACGGTGGTCATGCCGTACTCTTCTGCCAGGGCGTTCTTGATGTTCTCGATGTCTCGCCGGTAGTTGGCCCAGATGATGATCTTGCCGTTGCACTCCTCGACGGTGGACAGTAGCTCCTTGACGCGGTTGTTGGGCAGGTCTTCTTGCCTGCCATCGTCGAACTTCACATGGCCGCAGACGATCTGATGCAGGCGCATGATCTGCGTGAGCGCATTGTTGGTGGACATCAGGTTGCCATCGATAAGCGTGAGCGCCATCAGCTTCATCTGGTCATACGCCTTGCGCTGCTCAGTGGTCAACTCAATGTCGCGGCGCGTGAACACCTTCTCTGGCAGGTCTAGGCACTCTTCCTTGGTGACCCGGAAACTGAAGTCGTTGAGCTTGCCCTGTAGCTCATCGAGGTGGCGATAGCCCACGATCTGCTTGAACGTGTGCGTGGCCATCTTGCGCTCGACCAGCACAGCGTAGCGGGCCTGGAAGGCGTAGAAGCTGTCGTAGCCGAGGAAGTTGTTGGACAGGAAGGAGCACTGGCTGAACAGGTCCAGCGGGCTCTTGGTCACTGGCGAGCCCGTAGCGATGCGCCGGTAGCTGGCATCCTTGCCTACCTTGACGATGTTGGCTGTGCGCTTGGCCTTGGGCGTCTTGATGGTGGTGCTCTCGTCGATGGCCATGTAAGACCGGGTCACCCGCAAGAAGGTGCGAGCGTACATCACCCCCTTGTCCGTGCTGAACGCCTCGATGTTCATGACCAAGATGCGCAGCGTGTCCACTGCGTTGAGCATCCTGTCCATCTCCTCGCGCTCGGCCCTGCGCGGTGACGGGGACCAGCATGCGATGGTGTAGGGTATATGCTCAGGCATGTGTTCTGGTATTTGCCCGGTGTACCAGTTACGATAGACGCCCTTCGGAGCAACGACCAGCATGGAGTTGATCTTGCCCCTGTCGTAGAGCATGGCAGCATTGTTGATGAGCATGAAGCTCTTGCCAGTGCCCATGTCTGCGAACAGAGCAACGGCGGGGTCCTCCCAGAACCGCTGCAGATACGCAGCTTGATGCAGGTACGGCTTGTTCTTGAAGGGGTACTTTTCGAGAAAATAGTTCATGTCTTTCTTCCTTTCTGTGCGAGGGGGTTGACAGCCTCGGAAAGTAGTGTACACTAAGCGCACGGTTTGAGAAAGGAGAATGTAAACATGTCTACCGTATTCGTTGTGCAGGAGATGCCCAACCACGATATTTCCCAGGCAATGCGCTTTGGGGACATCAAGGTTTTGCTGGCTCCCAATACACAGATTGCTTTCAGCACATTGCCCACTGTGCGCGTTCTACGGCGCAAGCTGCGGGACTACAAGGACGGCGACAGCCTGCTCTTGACGGGTGACCCTGTGGCTATCGGCTTGGCCTGCTCGATAGCTGCCTTTTATAACTCTGGCCGCTACACCGCCTTGAAGTGGGATCGCCGCGAGCGGATGTACATCCCCGTCAAGATTGACATCACTGAGAATGGAGAAAGAGATGACTGACATCAACAACTTGTTTGAAGAAGACGCAGGTGCTCTGACCGTCAAGAACGAGGACCTGTCCTCTGTGGGTGCCTTGGCCAAGCGTGCCAAGGAACTGGAAGCAGAGATCAAGGAGCTTGAGGACACCGTCGATGAGCGCAAGCAACAGCAGCGCAAACTGCTGGAGGAGACCATCCCTGCAATGCTGCAGGAGCTTGGCCTGTCCAAGTTTTCTATGCTCGATGGCAGCGAGATTACCGTCAAGCCCTTCTACAGCGCGTCCATCAAGGAAGAGAACCGCGCTGCAGCGTACGAGTGGCTGCGTGAGCACGGCTACGACGACATCATCAAGAACACCGTGTCCGTACGATTTGGTCGCAATGAGGACCAGTTGTGCGAGACCTTACTGAATCAACTGCGTGAGCAAAACTATCCTGTCGAGCAGGCGCAGAAGATCGAACCCCAGACCCTGAAGGCCTGGGTTCGCGAGCAGGTGGAACGCGGAAGCGAGTTCCCCACCGAGCTTTTTGGCGTCTATGTCGGCCAGAAAGCCACCATCAAATCGGCATGAACCAAGGACCATTAATCATGAGCAAAAACGAAGTTGCAAAGAAGGAAGAGTACGCTGTTGCCCTCGGGGGTGACTTTGAGCAGGATGCCAACAATGGCTTTGATGGAATGGGGCAAGAAGACTTTGCCCTGCCGTTCCTCAAGCTGTTGACCAGCACCAGCCCAGAGATCGGTGAAGTCGATGGCGCCATGCCCGGCTGCATCATGAACAGCGTGTCTGGCGAGATCCATGAAGGCAAGAAAGGCATCACGGTGATCCCGGTAGCCTATGTGCGTCAGTACATTGAGTGGGCACCACGCGGCTCTGGCAGCGGCGCTCCTCAGGCCATCTACCCTGCTACGTCCGACATCCTGACTCGCACGCACCGCGAGCCGGGCGACAACAAGGACTACCTCGACAACGGCAACTACATCGAGAACACGGCCAATCACTACGTGATGGTCATCAACGACAGCGGCATTCCTGAGCCTGCACTGATCGTCATGAAGTCCACGCAACTCAAGAAGTCGCGCAAGTGGAACAGCATGATGATGAGCACCAAGCTCATGGGCAAGAATGGTCCGTACACGCCCCCGATGTACTCACACCTGTACCGTCTGACCACGCAGGCTGAGTCCAACGACAAGGGCAAGTGGTATGGCTGGGAGATCGAGAAGATCGGCCCCATCCAAGATATGAATCAGTATCAGGCGGCCAAGTCTTTCGCTACTCAAGTCAGCGCGGGCGAAGTCAAGGTCAAGCATGAAGGTGAAGGCTCCGTGGACAGCGGACCAGCGCCATTCTGATTTTGGGGCCGAAAGCGGATGCTGCTACCCCGGTACATGGGCAATGAGCCTCAGTGCAGCGAGTAGGCCCCACCTTTTATAGAGATCGCGATGACAGACATAACAAGATTCAAGGCAATCTTCAATGGATTGGACATTGCCTATGGGACATACAAGATAAAGGCAGAACGAGGAGATGGAAAGCAAGCAGGACAAGCTACGGTTGTGCGAAAGCCGCCAGTTGACGAGCTATGGGTCAAGCACCTTGAAGGTGTTGAACCGAGTCTTGGAATTATCCCAATCAGGGCGGATAACACCTGCATCTGGGGCTGTATTGACGTTGACCAGTATCCTCTGGACCTCAAAGGCCTAGTCGAGCGTGTTGCGCAGCTTAAGCTGCCGCTGGTCGTTTGCAGAAGTAAGTCAGGGGGTGCCCATGTATTCTTATTTACAAAAACGCCTGTTCCGGCCCTAGATTTCCAAACGTATCTCAAAAACGCGGCTGCTCTGCTTGGTGAAGCGGGTCGAGAAATCTTTCCAAAACAAGCAGAGATCCTTGTTGATCGAGGGGACACCGGCAACTTCCTCAACCTTCCGTACTTCGGCGGCGAGAACGGTCTTCGTTACGCAGTCAACCCAGACGGGACTGCGGCGACTATGGAAGAGTTTTATGCGCTCTACGATGCGGCGGTCCAAGACGTACCACTCAATTTCCCAGAGCCGCCTAAGCAGGTTGAGAGTCCCATCAAAGATGGCCCGCCATGCCTGCAGGCATTATGCGCCCAAGGCTTCCCGGAGGGCACCCGCAATAATGGACTATTCAACATTGGCATCTATCTTAAGAAGGTCCACGCAGCGGGCTGGGAAGACAAGATGGTTGAATACAACTACAAGTATGTGGCTCCCCCTTTGCCCAACAACGAAGTCCAACTATTGGTCAAGCAGGTTGGCAAGAAGGAGTATCACTACAAATGCAAGGACGCACCGCTCAACTCGTTTTGCAACTCCGGCCTTTGCCGCACTCGCAAATTCGGTATCGGAGCCGCTGCCCCTGATGCACCTCAGATAGCCAGCCTATCGAAGTACGCCAGTGAGCCGCCGCTGTGGTTCCTCGATGTCAACGGTCGCCGCATCGAGTTGGATACCGACAGCCTGTACATGCAGGCCGCCTTCCAGAAGGCCTGCCTTGAGCGCTTGAACATCGTGCCGCCCACCCTGCGCAAGCAGGATTGGGAGAACCTGCTCAACGCCCTGCTCAAAGAGATGGTGGAGACCGAGCAGATCACCGAGGCCAGCGAGGACACCAGTGTCACCGGGCGCTTCATGGACCTGTTGGAAGAGTTCACGGCCCACATGCAGCAGGCCCTTGTGCGTGAGGAAATCATCATGGGCAGGCCCTGGACGGATGAGGATGAGGCCCGCACCTACTTCCGCATGAAGGACCTTGAGGCGCACCTCAAGCGCAACAACTTCGTGGGCCTGTCGGCGCCCAAGATGGCACAGCGCCTGCGCGACATGGGCGGCGAGCCCATCAGTTTGTTCCTGAAGAACCGCACCGTGCGCTGCTGGCGCATCCCCCGCTTCGAGCGGCAAGACGCACCGTTTGAGACCCAGACAGTGCGAGAGCAAGGGAGTCCGTTTTGACAGAAGTCCACAAAATCTTTGGGCCCCCAGGCACGGGGAAAACAACCTACTTGCTCAACCGCGTCGAGCAGGAGCTTGGAGCAGGAATCTCTCCGATGAGCATCGGGTATTTCTCCTTCACCAAGAAGGCTGCCAACGAGGCCCGGGATCGCGCCGTGGCCAAGTTCCCGTTCCTCCACCCCAAGACCGACTTCCCCTATTTCCGAACGCTGCACTCACTGGCCTTCCGCTGTCTGGCCATCAACGCCGACATGATCATGCGCCCGGAGCATTACCAAGAGTTCGCGGCCCAGGTGGGCATCGAGATCAGTGTCGGCAGCGAGGACGATGTCAATCTGGCCAAGGCCGACAACCCTATCCTCAACGAGATCAACCTCGCTAGGATTCGGGGCTCCGATCTGCGCCAGCACTACAACCAGAGCGGCCTGGACATCGAGTGGTACCACTTTGAGTTCGTCGAACGGTCCTACCGCCACTACAAACGGTCCAAGGACCTGCTGGACTTCACTGACTTGCTGGAGATGGTGGTGTCCGATCCAGCGTGCCTGCCGTCACTGGAGGTGCTGATCATCGACGAGGCGCAGGACTTGAGCCGCCTGCAATGGCAAATTGTTGAGGCCCTGGTTTCGAAGTCGAAACGGGTCTTCCTCGCCGGAGACGACGATCAGGCAGTATTCACTTGGGCCGGTGCCGATGTCAAGAGCTTTCTGTCCTTTGAGGGCCAGATCACGGTGCTGGAGCAGTCCTACCGCGTTCCCAGCGGGGTCCACGCACTGGCCGACAGGATTGTCCACCGCATCAGGGAGCGCCAGCCGAAGAAGTGGAAGGCCCGGGACTTTGAAGGCGAGGTCAAGACCTATTACCGCTTCGAGGACGTACCGATGAGCGAGGACCCCTGGCTCATCCTCGCTGCCACCAACTACATGCTCAACCCCATCCATGAATGGCTCAAGTCCAACGGGGTGCTGTTTGAGCGCGGGGGCGTGCCCAGCCTGCCCCAGAAGATGCTGGAGGCGGTCGTCCACTGGGAGGCCCTGCGCAGGGGCGAGGAGGTCATTGGCGGCCACGTGATGGACATCTACAAGTACCTGGGTGGCGACTTCGTTGCCCGAGGCCACCGGACCTTCAAGGGCGGTGACTCAACGGCTTGGTACAGCCTTGAGAAACTGACCAAGGACCACGGCCTACGGACCGAGGCCATCTGGCATGAGGCCCTGTCCCGCATCTCCGAAGACAAGCGGGACTATTTGGTTGCCGTGCTGCGCAGGAAGCAGAAGCTCTCTAACGCAGGCCGCATCAAGTTATCCACAATCCACGGCGCCAAGGGAGGGGAGGCGGACAACGTCATGTTGTTCATGGACCTCTCGCCCAAGTTTGCCAAGGAATACGCCACCAATGGGGACAGCATTCACCGCCTGTTCTACGTAGGCATCACCCGGGCCAAGAAGGCGCTGCACTTGATCCTGCCAAAGCAACGAGAAAAAGGATTCATCCTGTGAGAACTATCCCCATGTTCCCCACACCAACTGAGTGGGTTCCTCCACAGTCTTTCCCCAACTTATCCACAGCAAGGGAGATCGCAATTGACCTCGAAACATGTGATCCCAACATGGAGTCCTTTGGGCCTGGATGGCCCCGTAGTGATGGATTCATCGTTGGGTATGCTGTGGCTGTCGATGGGTGGTCAGGATATTTTCCTGTCGCACACGCCGGAGGCGGAAACTTGGACAAGCGACTTGTCGAGCGGTGGATTACCGATATCCTGGCTACCAACGCTGACAAGGTTTGTCATAACGCCGCCTATGACGTTGGTTGGCTTATGGCCTCCGGGTTCAAGATCAATGGGCGTATCTATGACACCATGCTTGCCGCCCCACTGCTTGACGAGAATCGCTTCAGCTATTCGCTCAATGCTTTAGGTTTCGACTACCTCCAAGAGGTTAAGAGTGAGCAGGGCCTCAAGCAGGCCGCAGCCGATTTCGGTGTCCATCCTAAGAAGGAACTCTGGAAGCTCCCGGCGATGTATGTCGGTGAGTACGCCGAGCAAGATGCGGCGCTGACCCTCAAGCTGTGGCAGCAGTTCAAGATCAAGATGCGGCAGGAGGAGGTCGAGTCGATCTTCGACTTGGAGACCAACGCCTTCCCGGTGCTGATGGAGATGACGCGGCGCGGCATCCGCTTTGACCGTAAAAAATGTGCGGAGTTAATTGACAACATGCGCAGGAGGGAGCAGGAACTCCTGGCCGAACTCAAGAGCATCTGCGGCAAGGGCGTGGACATCTGGGCCGCGCAATCGATTGCCGTGGCCTTCGACAAGATGGGGCTGCCCTACAGCAAGACCGACAACGGCCTGCCTAGCTTCACCAAAGGATTCCTTGACTCCTGCGAGCATCCGCTGGCAAAGATGATTGTGGAAGTCCGGGAGGTCAACAAGACGCACAGCACGTTCCTGCAGCCGTACATGGACTTCAGCGCCAAGACGGGCCGCATCCATCCGCATGTCAACCAGATGCGCTCTGACGATGGCGGCACGGTCACCGGACG
>Ga0315903_10001763_pt1 | contig 32775 bp, 32 predicted proteins | sample LakEriMetagenome_7_FD_203524 | JGI IMG/M metagenome (GOLD analysis project Ga0315903, IMG submission 203524) | Freshwater fungal communities from buoy surface, Lake Erie, Ohio, United States - Buoy 2 MA119 | ecosystem: Environmental > Aquatic > Freshwater > Lake | place: USA: Lake Erie, Ohio...
AGTCTTCTTCAAGCGTCACACCAGGATCGGCGTGGACTGAAAAGCCCTTGTAGCCCCTGGCCGTTTTGCGTTCGGTCCGGGCCAGTGCATATTCCTCGCGGGTGCTGGGGTGCAAAAACACCGGAAAATCTTTGCCCACCGGGGTGTAGCCCTTTGCCGTCATGGCTTCGGGCGTGCTGCCCACCACAACCCAGTCACGGTCTTGTACCCGCTGACCCAGCAGGGCATCGCGTACAGCACCCCCGACGGCATAAATCTTCATCTTCAGTTCACCCGCATCAAGGTGCGAGCCGAAAGGGCTCTTCAAAGTCGAGAAAGTCTTTTTCGGCCAGGGCGTCGTTCATCCAGGCTTTGACGCCGGGCAGCTGACACACGCGGTCCATATAGGCTCGCACTTCAGCAGACACGGGCAGGGCGTAGGTTCTCAGTCGCATGACGACCGGGGCAAAGAACGCATCGGCCACGGTGAAGGGGCCAAACAACATGGGGCCACCGTGTTCTTGCAGCAAACTGCCCCAAAGTTCGTCAATGCGGTTCAGGTCGGCCTTTACGGTAGGTTTGTCACGCACTGCCAAGGCCCCCACTTCGGGCAAGTGCGCCTCGATGTTCATTGGGCAAGCGCTGCGCAAGCCCATGAAACCACTGTGCATTTCTGCGCAAACGCTGCGGGCGCGCGCACGGGCCGTGCGCTCGGTTGGCCAAAGGTTTTTTTCCGGAAATTGTTCGGCCACGTATTCGGCAATGGCCAAGGTGTCCCAAACGGCGAGTCCGTCGTGAACCAAAACGGGAACCTTGCCCACAGGATTGATGGTTTTGATCGTGGCTTTGAATTTCGAATCAGGAGAAAAACTGTCAAATCTGACAAAGACCTCTTCAAAATCGATGTTGGCTTGTTTCAACAACACCCAAGGCCGCATGGACCAAGAGGAATAGTTTTTGTTGCCGATGTAAAGCTGAATCATTTTTATCTCCCGTTCAAAAAAGAGATGCTAACGGAACTTTAAGTTTGCGCGGCTGTAAGCAATGTTCTTTGAGAAGCTTGGCGGCTCGCGAGCCGGGTCATTCCAAAGGCCATTAAGTGCTTGCTGAATGTAAGAGGCGCAAGCCGACCACAGTTCGGCTTTGGGGGACGCACTGAACAGACAGAAAATTTAGCGTCCGGCGTGCGCGCGCCAGGCATTCAGCCGACTGCGCGGACCGCGGTGCCCCAAATAACCCGGTGCCACACCCGCCGGGGCTGCGGCGGCTATGCCCAAGTCTTGAAAACCGGGCAGTTTCCCCGAAGTGATGTTGTCTACTTTCATGGAGGCCAAGTTGTCGCGGCTCATCAAGGGCTCGCCCGGTGCCATTTCCATGGCAAAGGCCTGCAGCCAACCCACCCACAGGGGCAGCGCCATCACGGGACGGCCTTTTCCTTGGTTGACACCTGCCCATTGGCCAGCCAGTTTGACCAATTTTCCCAAGCTCAAGACATCCGGGCCCCCCAGTTCATAGGTCTGACCGATGGTTTCCGGCTTTTGCAGGCAAGACACGACAGCCTGCGCCACATCGGCGACCCAGACGGGCTGAAAGCGTGTGCCCGCTCCCGCCAGCGGCATCAAGGGCGCAATGGCTTGCAAATCGGCAAACAGGTTGAGGAATTTGTCTTCAGCTCCAAAAATCACGCTTGGACGCAAAATGGTCAGGTCAAGGCCCGCGTTTTGCAGCACCGTTTCTCCACGCGACTTGCTGCGTTGGTACATCGAGGGGCCCTGTGCGTCTGCCCCCAAGGCGCTGATTTGCACCAGTCGCTTGATACCCGCTTTGTTCATGGCGTCAGCAATTTTGCCGACCAAGGCGACATGCACTTGCTCAAAACGCGCTTCGCTGCCGTGCAGTACGGCCACCAAATTGATGACGGCATCGTGCCCCGGCATTAAACGGGCCAAGTCGGCTTCGTTGTGAACTGAAGCCTCCAAAACCGTCAAACCTGGCAAGCTTTGCACGTTGGCGGCATTGACCGCCCGTCGGGTCGGTACCGTGATGTGCCAACCAGCCCGAGCCAATTGCTCACAGACATGACGGCCAACAAAGCCGCTGCCACCCAAAACCAGAACGCGGGGAATACTCATTTTTAATTTCAGGGGTTAAGGCCTTGAATGGCCTGTTGCATCGCGTCCATGGCCTGCTCGACGATTTGGCTGCGCCATTCATCGGTATCCACATAAAACGCATTCATCAAGTCTTGCTTAATTTGGCGGTGCAAAGCGGCAGGCGCCTCTGGGTGCAGGTGCAACCAATGGTCACCGCGCAATGCATGCATGACTTTTTCTTGGGGTTGAGTGCCATATTCCATGGCAATGCCGGTGTACTCGGCTTGCGGGCACTCTTGATAGGCCGCCATCCACATGAGCCCGGTCAGGAAGGCAGAAGTCGATGACCCATCGTAAATCGAGGTGATGCCCTTGCCCCACCAGGCTTTCGCGCGTTGGAAGGCCGCAGCATCATCGGCACAAGCAAAGATGCGCTCGCCCAAGCCGCTGGGCCCCAAGCCTGTGTGCAAATCAATCCAAGCCAATTGTTGGCAATTTTGGCCGTACTTTTGCAGCACCTTGCGCAAGGTCAGGTTGCTCCAAGTGGGTGCTTTTCCGCCAAAAAACAAGCCCTCTGGAAACTCGTGTTGCCCTTTGGTAATGGCCGCTTGAAAAGCTTTCATGCCGCGTTCGGCAATGTACTGCTGGGTGGCTGCTGCATTGGCCGTATCTGGTGGCCAAATTTCTGGCAGCAACAAGGGCTGAATTTCTCGATAAGCCGGGTTATCCGGCAATGCCTGGTTGAAGTCTTGAAAGTTGCGGTTGATGTCGACGTTCTCGTGGGTCACACGGCGCACATGCGAAAAACCATGTGGATTCAGTGCATGGATATAAAGCACTGCAACGTTTTGCGCTTTGACAGCATCTCGCCAAGTGGTATTTTGAAGGGCGTGAACTTGAACGCCTGAACCGCAATAACCCTCTACACCATGGCAGGCACTGCTGATGACCAATAAGCTGCGGGCATCAGGGGGACCGTCAAGCACCACATCCATGGCCAGCACTTCGCCATCACGGCCTTTAAGAGGGTGGAGGTTTGAGTCCACCGAGAGCCCCGCACCCTGTGCAGCGGCGAAAAATTTTTGCCGGGCTTCGGCATATCGGGTGGAGAAACTGTCCTGAATCGATGACATGAGAGAGTCCTGTCAGGCGGTTTGGCTGGGTTGGGCCAGCCATTGATTGGCCAGTTGTACCCAATAAGTGCCGCCCAAGGGAATCAGGTCATCGTTGAAGTCGTAGCTAGGGTTGTGCAAGGTGCAAGGACCACCGCCATGACCCATTTCTCGGTGGGCACCATCGCCGTTCGAGATGAACACGTAGGCCCCAGGCTTGGCCTGCAGCATGTAAGAAAAATCCTCAGCGCCCATGGTGGGTTCCTGATCGATGACATGCTGCGAGCCGACAATGTCAGCCATGACCCGGCGTGCAAAAGCGGCCTCAGCGGCGCTGTTGATGGTGGGCGGGTAATTGCGCTCAAACTCAAATTCGCAAGTTGCCTCAAAGGCGGCACAAATGGATTGCGCTACTTGCCGCATACGCGACTCGATCATGTCCAACACCTCAATGCTGAAGGTGCGCACCGTGCCTTGAAGCTCGCAGGAATCTGGCACTACGTTGGTGGCTTCTCCGGCGTGGATCATGGTGACTGAAATAACACCCGCATCGACCGGCTTTTTATTGCGGGTGATGATGGTTTGAAAGCCCTGCACCATTTGGCAAGCGACGGGCACGGGGTCAATGCCATTGTGTGGCAAAGCGGCATGGCTACCCTTGCCCCGGATGGTGATTTTGAACTCGTTGCTGGAGGCCATAACAGGTCCAGGGCTGGCAGCAAAGGTGCCCACCGGGGCACCCGGCCAGTTGTGCATGCCAAAGACGGCTTGCATGGGAAATTTGTCAAACAGCCCGTCCTTGATCATTTCGCGAGCGCCACCACCGCCTTCCTCTGCGGGTTGGAAAATCAGATAAACCGTGCCATCAAAATCGCGGTGCTTGGAAAAATGTTTGGCAGCAGCCAACAGCATGGCGGTGTGTCCATCATGGCCGCAAGCATGCATCTTGCCCTTGTGTTTGCTGGCATGCGCGAAGGTGTTGAACTCTTGCATGGGCAGTGCATCCATGTCGGCGCGCAAACCAATACCCCGTCCACAAGCACCGCCATCGCGTCCGTGCACGATGCCGACCACACCTGTGGTGCCCATACCCCGGTGAATGGGGATGCCCCATTCGGTGAGCTTTTGTGCCACCACATCGGCCGTGCGCACTTCCTGAAAACACAACTCAGGGTGTGCATGGATGTCTTTGCGAATAGCCGAAATGCTGGCTGCGTCGGTGAGGATGGTGTCAATGAGTTTCATGCAGTGCAGTCTAGCGGGAGTTGAAACTCTTTGCCATAAAACGAAGCGATTGAACCCATTGGGAAATGCCCATGGGGGATTTGAAAACTGATTTGCGAAAGCAATGTTGAGGGGCTCAGGGCAAAAATCATGGGCATCACAAACTTTCAAAGTTTGACTTTGGGTAAACCTTGTATCGCTGCTGTGATGGGCGGCAATGCGCTTACTCGTTTACCCTGAATTGGATTAAATTTGCTGAAATTTGATAGTAAAAATAGATATTTAAGTTCATATTCCGTTGGCGGCTGTCTAGATGCAACAGTATGCCCCGCCAAGTTGACAGCGGGTTCGTCAACCAAAAATAACGGAAACATCGCCATGAATAACAATTCCAATCCGGGGCTGAAAAAAACCTTGGGAACGACCCAACTGTGGGGCATCGCTGTAGGCCTCGTTATTTCCGGAGAGTATTTTGGCTGGAGCTACGGATGGGCTTCGGCGGGCACGATGGGCTTCTTGGTGACATCGCTTTTTGTAGCGCTCATGTACACCACTTTTATCTTCAGCTTCACTGAACTCACCACGTCCATACCCCATGCCGGGGGGCCTTTTGAATACAGCCGCCGCGCATTTGGTCCCACAGGCGGTTATGTGGCGGGCTACGCCACCTTGGTGGAGTTTGTTTTTGCTCCCCCCGCCATTGCTTTGGCGATCGGGGCTTATCTGAACGTCCAATTTCCTACCCTTGATCCTAAAACAGCGGCCGTGGGTGCGTATGTGGTTTTCATGACCTTGAACGTCATCGGTGTTCAGATTGCTGCCATGTTCGAGTTGGCGGTAACTTTGGTGGCCATCTTTGAATTGTTGGTGTTCATGGGAGTGGTCGCACCGGGGTTCTCCATGGCCAATTTCGTCAAAGGCGGATGGGCCGGCCAAGACAGCTTCAGCATGGGTTCAATACCCGGCATGTTTGCAGCCATCCCGTTTGCCATCTGGTTCTTCCTTGCCATTGAAGGTGTGGCCATGGCGGCAGAAGAAGCCAAAGACCCCAAACGATCGATCCCTATTGCTTACATTGGGGGCATCATGACCTTGGTCGTTTTGGCAACGGGCGTCATGGTGTTCGCTGGCGGTGCCGGCGACTGGACTCAGCTTTCCAATATCAATGACCCCTTGCCTCAAGCCATGAAACTCATTGTTGGCGAAAACAGTGGCTGGTTACACATGCTGGTTTGGCTTGGCCTCTTCGGTCTGATTGCCTCTTTCCACGGCATTATTCTGGGATATTCGCGCCAAATCTATGCACTTTCCCGTGCTGGTTTCCTGCCAGAAGTGCTGGGCAGGGTTCACGCCACACGGCATACACCGCATTACGCAATTTTGGCTGGTGGGGTTGTGGGCATCGCAGCGATCTTTAGCGATGAACTCATCAAAATCGGTGGCCAGAATCTGACGGCCAACATCGTCACCATGGCGGTATTTGGCGCGATTGTCATGTACATCCTCAGTATGGCCAGTTTGTTCAAACTGCGGATCAGCGAACCCGGTCTGGAGCGTTCATTCCGGGCGCCCGGATTCCCGTGGGTCCCCGGATTTGCCCTGGTCAGTGCAGTGGTTTGCCTGGTCACCATGATTTATTACAACCCTTTGATGGCGGCAGTCTTCACCGGCTTGATGGGAATAGGTTACGTTTACTTTCTGTCAACGGCCCAGCGTCGCCAAGAACTCGAGGGGCAAAAGTAATTCACCTGGCCTCTGCATAGGCTCTTCAAAACCATCCGTCGTCTGAAATGTCTTTTCTTTTAAGAGAACCTCAGAGGCGGATCATTGTCTGAACATCGCCTGTGAATTGAAGTCACGCATGGAATTGTCAACCCCCCATGTAACCACCCAACACTCAGCGCCTGCCTCCCCTGGAAGGCACGCGCTGGGTGTTCATTCGTTGTCGCAAAGCATTACAGGTTGGCAGCAGGTTTACGATCAGTTGTCACCGGGTCATTTCCAAGGTGCACTGAACGAATTGTTCATGGGTCCCGCTCAGATATTCCTAGAGTTTTCAAGTCATGCTCTGGTGCAAACTTGCAATACATGGTCCGACTCCCTTTGGTTTGGCATACCCGTTCAACGTGGCCAAGTGAGTCAGGTTGAAGGTGTACCGATTGGCGAGGATACGATTGCCGTACGCAGTGGAAAGACCGAGTTTCAGTTGACGACCCCTGACAATTTTGGTTTTTTTGGGGTTGTTGTCAAAGAAGATTTACTCAAACGCTACCTTGAACAAGAACATGGTTCGGATTGTTTGGTCAAGCTGCTGAGCTATCCCGTCCTGAAAATCGATGTCGCTGCCATTGACTCCCTGCGCTGGTGGTTGGCGCACACGCTTTACAACTTTCCAAACATACCGGAGCCTGAGTCTTCTCAGGCGATGGACTTCATACTTGAAGAAACACTCTCAAGAATCGGTTTGCTACTGGGTCAACAAGCTCGCCAGCCCAAAGAAACGGTGTCGAGTTCACATGCACGCAGGGTCATTCAGCGTGTTCAGGCCTACGTCATGGACAACAAGGATCGTTGCATCAAAGTACATGATTTATGTGAGCAATTAGGGATCAGCAGACGCGCATTGCAAGACTGTTTTCATAAAACCATGGGCTGTACACCTAAAGCCTATCTCAGTGCATTTGGTCTGAACGCTGCAAGACGCGAACTTGAAGAAAAGACACCAGAACAGACCACCGTGTCGGACGTGGCTACGCGCCATGGTTTTTGGCACCTCAGCCAATTTGCAACCGATTACCGCAAATTTTTTTGCGAATTGCCCTCGCAGACTCTGCGAAAAAAAAGTCAGCAGAGTGAAGTGTCGCGGCACATTTAAATGCGCCGAATTTTGATAACCGGCAATAGACAAGACGCTATATCTTAGAAAAGGCACAGCTTCCGCTTGTTTGGCGGCGGTCAGTGACGAAACTGCTTTTCGTGCAAAGAACAACATTGGAGACGCCATGTCAATTTCTCAAAACCCCAGTAAAACAACGACTGCCCGTCGCCACTTTTTAGGGCAAAGTGCCGCCGGCTTGGCCATTGCTGCATTGCCGTTCACAGCAAGCGCTGCCTCAAATGTGACCGCAACGGCAAGTTTGGACCGCGCCAAATGGTCGGCCCGAAACCATGCAGCCTTGAGTACATTGATCCAAAAAAATGGCAGCAGCAGCCCCAAGTACGACGCCAAGCGCAAGCCCTATGCTGTTTTTGATTGGGACAACACAGCCATCATGAACGACACGGAAGAGGCCCTGCTCGTTTACCAGATCAACACCCTCGGGTTTCGTTTATCGCCACAAGAGTTCTCTGCCATTATTCGGCAAAACGTACCCGCCGGTCCGTTCAGTGCCGACTACAACAACAGCGCGGGTAAAGCCGTCACACTCGAAGACCTTGCCTCGGACTTGGACCTCAGCTACGCCTGGTTGCATGCCAATTACAACGGTTTCAAAGGCACATTGACACTGGACGCCATTCGCGAAACTGTTCAGTTTCAAGACTTCAAAGCCAAGCTCTACTATCTGTATGAAGCAGTCAATGGCACCCATGGGGTAGATGTTGGCTACCCTTGGGTGGTCTACTTTTTCACGAACATGTCGGTCGAAGAGGTGGGGCTCATGACCGAACGCTCAAACGACGTTAATTTGGGGTTGGGCCTGGCCAAATCCAAATTTACCAGCCCGGCATCCTTGCCTGGTCGTGCGGGGGTGGTCAGCATCAGCCATTTCCAGGGCATTCGCTTGACTACTGAAATTGCCAGCCTGATGGACGCCTTGCGCAACCACGGTATTGAGGTCTATGTTTGTACCGCTTCTCTAGAAGATGTGGTGGCCGTATTTGCATCCCTTCCAAAATATGGTTTCGGTGTACCCACGGCCAACGTGTTGGGCTTGCGTCTGGAGAAGCAAGGCAATGTCTACACCAACCGCTACAAGAAAGATTGGCCATTGACTTGGGGCCCCGGGAAAACCGTTGCCATTCAGCGTGAATTGGTGGCTAAAAAAGGTTATGGCCCCTTGCTGGTCGCAGGTGACAGTGATGGCGATTACGACATGCTGCGGGACTTCCCGGACACCCAGCTTGGACTCATTGTGAATCGTTTGAAAAAGGGAAAAATTGGTGAATTGTCCAAGTGGGCAGCCGACATCATGCCCACTCAACTGACCCGCTATGTCTTGCAAGGACGCCAGGAGTCCACTGGCAATTGGTTGCCCATGGAGAAGTCCTTGAAATATGGCAACAACACCGCCCAACTTTTGGGTTGATGCTTAAATTTGCGCTGATTTTTGTTACTGACTTTTATGGCTTCGATTTAACAATGGAATAACGCCAGTCCATCAGCAAAGCCGTCCTTAAAGGCTTTGCTTTTAATTCCAAAATACCGCAGAAAACGATGCCATGACGGTTACACCAAAAGAGCGATCCATACAGGAGTTCGTTCCGGGCAAGCAAATTACCTTGGCTCATGCCATCGCGAATCCTACCGCCGAGTTGTCCAAAAAAATTGGTGTTCCGGATGCGGAGGCCATCGGCATCATGACCCTCACGCCTGGTGAAACAGCCATGATTGCGGGCGACATTGCCACTAAAACCGCCAATGTAGAAATCGGGTTTCTAGATCGCTTCAGTGGGGCCTTGGTGATTACCGGTTCAGTTGCCTCCGTCGAGGAAGCGCTGCGTCAGGTCATCGAAGTGCTTCGTCGCCAGTTGGGCTATACCGGTTGTGAACTCACACGGACCTGATGCCAAGATGCCACCCCGTTTCATGCTCATTGGCCAAATCGGTGCAGGCAAGACCACGCTCTTCAATGGCCTGTTTGGAAAAGACGAGCCTGCCCGCAAAACGCAGGTCATGGAATTTGAAGGCGGCTTGGGCATTGACACACCGGGAGAATATTTCAGCCATCCGCGTATGTACCACGCCCTCATCACGGTGTCAGCGGAGGTCGATCGCTTGTTATATGTGCACCCGGCCGACGTGCTGGAATGCCGACTTCCCCCAGGCTTGCTCGATGTTTATGCCAAAAAAACCATCGATGCCGTAGTGACCAAGATGGACCACCCCCACATTGATTTGCCCGGTTTGGAGCGATTGTTGCGCAGTGCCGGTGTGCAGGGACACATTTTTCCGGTCTCCATGTACGACCCAGCATCCATGGATGCACTCCGGGGTTATTTGCTCGGCAACAACCCCCAGCACACCACCCCGCAGCGAAAGCTTTTATGAACAAAAAACAGTTGATCAGTTCTGAGGGTGTGCGCGCAGCTGCCAAGCGTGGTGATCAGGTCATTTATTTGCAAGACAAATCGACCATCGTGACCTCTGAAGCAGCCAGCACGGCCAAGGCCCTGGGGATCACGCTCGAGCTAAAAAAGCCACCATCAGAGCCCCCGCCTGATTTAAAAGATTCCGAACAAGGCGAAACTGCGATTCGTCGTGTTTTGGCTGCACATACAGGCGGTGAAATTCGCGAAGACCTTTTGGCGGAGGTTATGCGCCGAGTGGCGCTTGAACGCGCAAGTCAAGCCTCGGTGCAGGGGACCGTTCAGACGCAAGGGAGTGACCCGGTGCGCAAGTTAGCCTCCATTCAGTTAGACGGTACGGCCAAAGCAGGCGCCTTGGTCAGCACCTTCGATCTTGCAATTTTGGGGGCCAATGTCGGCCAGCCGAGCGCCGTTGGCTTCATGACTTGGAACCAAAGCATCGTCAACTTCAAGCGTCCCCACGATGAAGTCATGGTGGTACTCGAGGGAAATCTGTCGTTTCGAATGGCCAACGATTCTGTCCTGGCCGAAATCGGTGACGTGATTCTGATTCCAAAAAATTCTCAAGTTGAGATCGGCACGAAAACTTCTGTGCGTTTGTTCTATGCCAGTTACAACGGATAGCCCCATGGAGTTGATTAAATCCTGTCAAGCCTCGGCCAAACAACAGTCTGCCCGGGTGGTCTTTGCCGATGCATTGGACCCCCGCGCCATTCATGCAGCCGGAGAACTCAAGCGGCACGGTTGGGCAGAACCCTTATTGTTGGCCAACCCCATTGCGTTGCGAGATCTGTGTCTTCAGGCCGGAATCGACATGCCCAAGGCCACCCTGATAGATCCCGCAACATCTCCCACCCTTGACCATTACGTGAACGCGCTGCTGCACAAGCGGCCTGAAATGTCTCCGGCCGATGCGCGAACGCAATTGCAAGACCCGTTGTGCTTTGCCGCCATGATGCTGGTTCAGGGCGATGCGGACTATGGCATTGCTGGCAACCTGTCGGCAACTGCATCTGTTCTTCGTGCGGGCTTGCGTGTGATCGGCTTGACCGAGGGTTGTAAAACCCTCTCATCGATGTTTTTCATGCTGTCGCCGGACAAGTCCACCGTGCTCGGATTTGGAGATTGCGGCGTCGTGCCGGAACCCAACGCAGCGCAATTGGCCGATATCGCTTTACAGACGGCTGAAAACTACCACCGCGTGACGGGACTAGAGCCACGCGTAGCGATGCTTTCTTTTTCGACCCATGGCAGCGCCAAGCATGCCAGTGCACAACTGGTGGCGCAAGCAGCAAAGCTTGCCAAAGAACGTCAGCCCACATTGCTGCTCGACGGTGAGTTGCAATTTGATGCCGCATTTGTGCCGCAAGTCGCGGCCCAAAAAGCGCCAGGCAGTTCGGTGGCCGGGCAGGCCAATGTCTTCATATTCCCCACACTGGCGGCCGGAAACATTGCCTACAAGATGGCAGAACGCATGGGTGGCTACACGGCACTCGGTCCCATGATTCAAGGTTTAAAACTTCCTTTGCACGACTTGTCTCGCGGTTGCAGTGCCCAAGACATGCTGGAAGTCACCTTGCTGGCCATGAAGATGAACCCTATGTCCACGTTGCATCGGCCCTAGCCGAGTCAAGCTTTCACCCCCAAGACAGGGGCCTGGCGAGGCACCTGTCCATTGAAGATTTTTACGCGATTTAACCTAACTGGAGATAGAAAATGGAAGCACTTGGCATGATCGAAACAAAAGGTCTGGTCGCATTGATTGAGGCGTCAGACGCCATGGTCAAGGCCGCGCGGGTCAAGCTGGTGGGGTTCAAGCAAATTGGCGGGGGCCTGGTGACTGTCATGGTTCGCGGGGATGTGGCCGCATGCAAGGCGGCGGTTGATGCCGGCGCAGCGGCGGCACAGCGCTTGGGTGAACTGGTATCGGTGCATGTGATTCCGCGCCCTCACTCCGATTTGGAAGAAATATTCCCCCTGAAGTCCAACGGCAGCCCGCTGGAATAACGGCAAAACCACGTTCCTAGGATCCCTTCATGCAACTTGGAATTGTCGTTGGACAGGTGGTGTCCACCGTGAAGTGTGCAGGCCTTGGCCGAGACAGCTTGCTCCTGGTGGAGTTTGTGGACGCACAAGGCAAGGTCACCAGTTCGCCCCATGTGGCTGCTGATGGCATTGGGGCGGGCAATGGCGAGTGGGTGCTGCTGGTCAGTGGCAGCTCGGCCCGCAAGGTCAGTGGCGCAGACCTGCCGGTCGACCTGTGTGTGATCGGCATCGTTGATCAAGTCGTGCGGGACAACAACGTCACCTACCGCAAATAGTCAATCGCAAAGGTTTTATCGTGAATATCCCCAACGCCGACATTGAACGCATTGTCAAAGCAGTGGTTAAGTCCATGGAGCGCCAGGCCCCTCAACCTGAACCCACTCTGCACTCCGAAAAATTGCCCAGTGGGGTTTTCGCCTCATTGGACGATGCGGTTGCCGAGGCTGCCAAAGCCCATCGGCAGTTGGGCACTGTAGCCATGCGCAATCTGGCCGTGGGTGCCATACGTCGTGTTGGCGAGCAATACGCACAAGAGCTGGCCGAGTTGGCGGTGACTGAAACCAAAATGGGCCGGGTTGAAGACAAATACCTCAAAAACGTCTCGCAAGCCCGTCACACACCCGGGGTAGAGTGCTTGGTGCCTACCGTGCTTTCAGGCGATCGCGGGCTGACCCTGATCGAAAACGCAGCCTGGGGCGTCATTGCTTCTGTGACGCCCTCGACCAACCCGGCCGCTACTGTGATCAACAATGCCATCAGCATGATTGCTGCTGGAAACTCGGTCGTTTTTGCACCGCATCCTGCGGCCAAGGGGGTATCGCAAAGGGCCATCACCCTGATCAATGAAGCGATTGTGGGTGCAGGGGGGCCAAACAACCTGCTCACCACCGTCCATCGCCCCAACATTGAAACCGCACAGCAGTTGTTTCGTTACCCGGGCATTCATTTGCTGACCGTGACCGGAGGGGAGGCTGTTGTCAACGAGGCTCGAAAGCACACAGACAAACGCTTGATCGCTGCCGGGGCGGGTAATCCGCCTGTGGTGGTCGATGAGACAGCCGATTTGGTTCGCGCCGGACGTGACATCGTCTGGGGGGCGTCTTTTGACAACAACCTGATTTGTGCAGACGAAAAAGAAGTCATCGTCGTCGCTTCGGTCGCCGATCGGTTGAAGGAAGAGATGAAGAAAAACAAAGCGGTGGAGCTCACGTCCGATCAGGCCGCGCGTTTGGTTGAAATTGTTTTGACGTCGGTGGACGGCAAAGGCTTGGGCAGCGTCAGCCGAGATTGGGTGGGTCGTGATGCAGCCAAAATTGCCGCCAAGATCGGTTTGGATGTCCCTTCGGATACCCGATTGTTGTTTGTTGAAACGGGCCCCGACCACCCGTTTGCCGTGACCGAATTGATGATGCCCTTGTTACCAGTGATTCGCGTGAACACTGTGGATGAGGCAATTACTTTGGCCGTGAAGCTTGAAGGGGGCAACAAACACACTGCGGCCATGCATTCGCGCAATCTGGACAACCTGCACCGCATGGCGAATGAAATTAACACCAGCATATTTGTCAAAAACGGCCCCTGTCTGGCGGGTCTAGGTTTTGGTGGCGAGGGTTGGACCAGCATGACCATCTCCACCCCAACGGGTGAGGGCGTCACTTCAGCGCGTACTTTTGTGCGCTTGCGTCGGTGCGTGATGGTGGATCATTTCCGCATTGTCTGAAGACCATGGGCTGCAACACCTGCCGATCCAGTTGTGATGACTGTTCAGACAACGGGCTGAGTTTCAGGGCGCGTGCGCCGAAAAAGACGGCACACCCGATCGTCACCCCAGCGTACTTGCCCGCTGCATCCGAGCGTGATCCCGTATTTGACCGGCAAGCTGGTTTGGACCTGCGAGAAACGTCACAACTTGCCCTTCAAACACCGCCAGCGGCTTGGCAAGTGAAGCCCGTATGAGCACGCGTCGCGTTCAAAGTGTGGGCATTGATCTGGGCACCACCACGTCGCAGCTTATTTTTTCGGCACTTGAGATCGTTAACACCGCCGGCCCTACAAGCATCCCCCATTACGAATTTTCAAAGCGCGAAATACTTTACGTCAGCCCGGTGCTTTTTACCCCTTTTGATGCCCAGGGGCAGATCGCTGTGCAGGCATTGGATGGCTTCATTCGCCAGCAATACCAGCAAGCGGGCATGGCACTGAAAGATGTCGAGTCGGGCGCCATCATCATCACAGGGGAAACCTCCAAGGCACGCAACGCACGCGAAACCGTCATGGTATTGGCCGAAGCTTTGGGCGACTTTGTCGTGGCCACGGCGGGTCCGCATTTGGAATCTGTGGTGGCCGGGCGAGGTTCAGGGGCCGCTGAATATTCTGAAAAAAACATGGCGTGCGTGCTCAACATTGATGTGGGTGGCGGTACTTCCAACTACGCCGTGTTTGAGAGCGGACAACTGTCTGACACGGCCTGCCTCAATGTGGGGGGGCGTCTTGTTCAAACCCAGCAGGATGGTCAGGTCCATCGTGTCCATGCACCGGCAGCGCATATCGTGCGCGAGCTATTTTCCCAAGCCAAGGCGCAAGCCGACCTCTCGCTTCAAGACCTCATGCGCATTGCGCAACGCATGGCCTCACTGATTGTTGAAATCATTGAGGCCAAGATCTCTCCTTTGGCCCGTACCCTGCTCATGACCGAGGGCCTGCGCGAGGCCTACCGCTACCAAGCCGTTTTCATATCCGGGGGCGTGGGCGAATGTCTGGCCCACCCTTCGGCCGAATCGCCCTATCGTTTTGGCGACTTGGGACCGTTGCTGGCACAAGCCTTGGGTGAACTCCTTCAAGCCAAAGGCATTCCGGTGCGCGAACCTGCACAAACCTTGCGTGCAACAGTCATCGGGGCAGGGGCGCACACCCTGACTTTGTCGGGCAGCACGGTTTGGAACAAATACCAGGGTGCCCCCTTGCGCAATGTCCCGGTGGTTCACTCCCGCATGCCTTGGCGCAGTTACCGGCCAGGGGCTTTGGTGGCCGCCTGGCAATTGGCATTAAAAGGCCAAGACCTGGACCCCAGTGAAGACCTTTACGCTTTGTCACTGCCGGATGGCATCCCCTTGACCTGCCAAACAGTCTGGCAGGTGGCGCTGGAGCTTCAGGCCTTTTCACGCAGTCACGCCACCTGTGCCCATCCCCTCATTGCGGTCACTTCGCAAGATGTGGGCAAGGCCATCGGCATGGAGTTGTTTCGTTTGATTCCGGGTCGACAACTGTTGGTGCTGGACGAAGTGCATACACGCGAAGGTGATTACCTCGACATCGGGAACAGCTTTTTCAATGGCGGGACCATTCCGATCACCGTCAAGTCTCTTGCCTTCCCTCAATGAATTTTTCTCAAGATGCGCTTATCCACTCACTTATTCGGCCAAAGTTATGCTTTCAAGAGCATCACCGAGGTGTTGGCTAAAGCCAATGAAGCACGTTCCGGGGATCGATTAGCGGGTTTGGCTGCCCACGATGCACGCGAACGGGTGGCCGCCAAACAAGTGCTCTCTGAGATGCTTTTGAGTGACCTGCGCAACAACCCGGTAATCCCCTACGAGGACGATTGCGTGACTCGTTTGATTCAGGACGGTGTCAATGAATCGGCGTATCGGCGCATTCAGCACTGGACGGTTGGCGAATTGCGTGAACATGTGCTCGGGGATGATGCCAGTCTGGAAGACTTGGAACAATTGCGCAAAGGGCTGACCTCGGAGATGGTGGCTGCTGTCGCCAAGATCAGCTCCAATGGCGATTTGATCTACGGTGCCAAAAAAATGCCGGTGGTCAAAAAAGCCAACACCACGATTGGGCTGCCAGGGCATTTTGGCTGTCGCTTGCAACCCAATGACACGCGTGACGATGCACGCAGCATTGCAGCACAAATCTTCGAAGGTCTTTCGTATGGTGCTGGGGATGCCTTAATTGGCGTGAACCCGGTCACCGATACCGTCGAATCCGTCACGCGTACGCTGGGCCAAATTTATGAGGTGATCGATAAATACAAGATCCCGACCCAAGGCTGTGTATTGGCCCACATCAGCACGCAAATGGAAGCGGTGCGCAAAGGCGCGCCCGTGGGGCTGCTGTTTCAAAGCATCTGCGGCAGCGAAAAGGGCCTCAAAGAATTCGGTGTCACTCTGGAGATGCTGGACGAAGCCGCCGAAGTCGGACGGCAGTACGCCCGTGTGGCGGGCGACAACTGTTTGTATTTTGAAACCGGACAAGGTTCGGCACTGTCTGCGAATGCGCACAACGGGGCGGACCAAGTCACCATGGAAGCCCGCAATTACGGCTTGGCGCGTCATTACGACCCCTTCATTGTGAACACCGTGGTGGGCTTTATTGGCCCTGAGTACCTCTACAACAGCAAGGAAATCCTGCGCGCGGGCCTGGAAGACCACTTCATGGGCAAGCTCTCCGGCATCTCCATGGGCTGTGACAGTTGCTACACCAACCATGCGGACTCTGATCAAAACGCCAACGAAAGCCTAGTCATGCTGCTGGCCGCAGCGGGTTGCAACTTTGTCATTGCCATGGCGATGGGCGACGACATCATGCTCAACTACCAAACCATGGCCTTTCACGACATTGCCACCGTGCGCCAGACCCTGGGTTTGCGACCCGCCCCTGAGTTTGAACGCTGGCTGGAAGACATGGGCTTGATGGCCAACGGACGCTTGACCCGTGCGGCGGGCGACCCTTCCTTTTTCTTCTGATGCGGTCACCTATGGAATTGAAAATGAACGAATCCGACATTGCCCGCATCGTTGAGACCGTGCTGCGCGAGCTGGCTAAACCTCAAACGCCCCCTGATATTTCAGCTGATCTGGTCGAGGGCTTGCCCGATCTGGGCAGTGAAGCTTCCCGTTTGCATGTGGGCGTGGTCAACCCCAAAAGCGCCGAGGTCATTGCTGCCCTGAAAAACAGCACGCGTGCGCGTGTGTGCGCGGGTCGCGCTGGCCCCCGACCAAGAACCCAGTCTTTGCTGCGTTTTCTGGCCGACCATGCGCGTTCCAAAGAAACCGTGCTGAGTGAAATTCCACCCGAATGGGTGGCAAAAGCAGGTCTTTTTGAAGTGCAGACCCAGGTCATTGAAAAAGACCAATATCTGACCCGCCCCGACTTGGGCCGAGTTTTGTCAGAAGCCGGGGTGCAAACCATCTTGACCCGTTGCATCCCTTCACCGGACGTTCAGGTAGTGATCTCGGATGGTTTGTCAACCGAGGCCACCACCGCCAATTTTGAAGACATCGTGCCTTCGCTTCTGCGCGGTCTGGAGAGCTTGCAACTCAAGGTCGGCACGCCGTTTTTTGTGCGCTGTGGCCGCGTCAAGGTCGAAGATCAGATCGGGGTGCTGCTGAACGCAAAAGTGGTGATCCTTTTGATCGGGGAGCGGCCTGGCTTGGGCCAATCCGAAAGCCTTTCTTGTTACATGGTCTACAAGCCGACGGCTCAAACCGTAGAAGCCGGGCGCACCTGCATTTCCAACATCCACCGTCAAGGAACACCTCCTGTTGAAGCTGCGGCGGTGATTGTCGAATTGGCGGCGCGCATGCTTCAAGAGCAGGCCAGTGGCATCGAGTTGGTCAAGAAAATGGCGGGGCGCTCAGCATGAGTCGACTAGAACGTATTCCGGCGCGTGTTTGTGCCGTCCGGCTCATTTCGGCGGTTCAGCCGGATTTCAAGGCCGAACTCGGTCTGCAAGACACCGATTTCAGCCTCGGTCTGTTCAGTGCTGACTCGGACGATGTGGCCTACATTGCTGCCGATGAGGCCACCAAACAAGCCCAAGTACGTGTGGTGTTTGGCAGCTCGCTCTATGCGGGCGCGGCGCATGGCCCCTCCAGTACCGCTGGAGAGGTGCTGTTGATGTTGGCGGGCAGTTCACCGGCCGAAGTCCGCTCGGGGCTCGACGCTGCACTGGCCCATGTGGCAAACGGTGCCGCCTTTCAATGGGCCAATGATCAACATACGGTGGCGTTTTTGGCGCATGTTGTGTCGCGTTGCGGCAGTTTTCTGGCCACAGTGGCGGGGGTGGAAGAGGGCGATGCGCTGGCCTATTTGGTGGCCCCTCCATTGGAAGCGGCCGTGGGCATTGACGCAGCGCTCAAGGCTTCGGAGGTCCGGCTGGCCGCTTATGTTCGGCCCCCATCCCCTACCAATTATTCCGGCGCCTATTTGCAAGGTTCACAAGCAGCCTGTCAGGCGGCGTGTGCTGCCTTTGCCCAAGCGGTTTGCGATGTAGCCCATCAGCCGTTTCGGTATTGACATGAACGATGACGCGTATGGTTTTTTAGAAGTCAGAGGGCTGGTGACCAGCATTGTGGCGGCCGATGCCATGGTCAAAACCGCGCAGGTGAGGCTCATGGCCAAGATTGAAAACCGGCCCGGACTGATCACGCTTGTGATTTCGGGCGACTTGGGGGCTTGCAGCGCCGCCATTGATGCGGGGCGAACAGCGGCGGCAAGCATCGGGCAGGTGGTGAGCGAGAAGGTCATGGGTCGTCCGGACCCCGGCCTCCGGATATTTTTTGAATAAGCCTTGTTGAAAAGTAAGAATCATGAACATCATCAGTCAGAAAGCCCGGGATGCGGGTGTGGTTGGCGCCGGTGGCGCGGGATTTCCTACCCATGTCAAGCTCAATACACCCGCAGAGATTTTTCTGGTCAACGGTGCCGAGTGCGAACCGCTGCTCAAGGTGGATCAGCAACTCGCCGTCAAGTACGCGCATTTGCTGGTGCGCGGACTCGAACTGGCCATGCAGGCGGTTGGTGCACGCGAGGGCATCATTGCCTACAAGGCCAAATACAAGGAAGCCATTGCAGCGGTCACGCCTTTGCTGGCCTCCAACATGCGTGTTCACATCCTGCAAGATGTCTACCCGGCAGGCGACGAAGTCATCACCATTTGGATGGCCACCGGGCGGCGCGTACCCCCTGCAGGCTTGCCCAAAGATGTGGGTGTGGCCGTCAACAACGTGTTGACCCTGATCAATTTGGCCCGAGCCGTGGACAGTGACCAACCCGTGGTGGACCGGACGCTCACCATTTCGGGGGCCGTGGCCTCTCCGATCACAGTGACGGTACCGAACGGCACCTCTATGCGCGAAGTGATTGCACGCGCAGGCGGCATCACGGTCAACAAACCTCGTTACATCAGTGGTGGCCCAATGATGGGCAAGTTGCTGGACACCATTGACCAACCCATCACCAAGACCACCGGCGGCATCATCGTGCTGGACGAAGACCATGTGCTGATCAAGCGCCATTTGCAACCCATGCGCGACGTCATGGCCATTGCACGGGCCACTTGCGAGCAGTGCAATCTGTGTACCGAGCTGTGCCCACGCCATTTGGTCGGCCACGAATTACACCCTGCACTCATCGTGCGCTCGGCCAATTACCACGACATAGGTAAACCCTCTGTGCTGTTGTCAGCCCTGACTTGCTCGGAGTGCGCCATTTGCGAGCAGTGGGCTTGCCCTGTGGGCATTTCACCCATGCGGATCAATATTGCCCTTAAAGCCAAGTTTCGCGAAGAGGGTGCCCGCTATGTCGGTGATTTACGACCGCTGGACCCGATGGCAGAACACCGCTTGGTGCCCATCTCCCGTCTCATTGCCCGTCTGGCCGTGGGCGCTTACAACAAAAAAGCACCGCTGGACGAAAGCCACTTCGAACCGCAACGTGTCGAACTGCTGCTGCGCCAACACGTAGGCGCTGCAAGCTTGCCCGTGGTGCAAGTAGGCGACACGGTCAGCCGGGGGCAGTTGGTGGCAGAGATTCCACCTGAGGCGTTAGGCGCTCGTCTGCACGCCAGTATCAGCGGACGGGTAGAAGCCGTTTCCGCACATTCCATCACCATTGTTCAGGGAGACACCCCATGAGTTACCACGCCATCGGCTTGATCGAGTCCACCAGCATTGCCCAGGGCATTGCCGCTGCGGACGCCATGGCCAAATCGGCCAACGTGCAAATTTTGATCGCCAAAAGCATTTGTCCCGGTAAATACATTGTGATGATTGGCGGTGATGTCGCTGCTGTTCAGCAATCGGTGGATGCCGGGGGCGGTTTGTCGCCCGATGTGATTGTGGACAGCTTTGTCATCCCCAACGTTCACCCCTCGGTGTTGCCCGCCATCAGTGGGGGCACCCACATCGAAAACATCGCGGCCATCAGCGTGATAGAGACCTACTCGGTGGCGGCCACGATCGAGGCCACCGATGCCGCCGTCAAGGCCGCGCAGGTGGAGCCGATTCGGATGCACCTGGCCTTTGGCATTGGGGGCAAGAGCTACGTCATCCTGACCGGCGAGGTGGCCGACATCATGGCCGCCACCGAAGCCGGGGCTGCAGTGGCCAGCGACAAGGGGTTTTTGGTGTCCAAAATCGTCATTCCTCGGCCGCACCAGCAATTGATTGACCAATTGTTGTAGTTTTGCTTTCAGCCACCGATTCGGGTGGTGAAAAACCTGCCTTGATTGACCCTTCAAAGGGCGTTCAAATGCATTCGCTCCCCCCAACGGCGGGCTGCGCGACAATCAGCATTTGCCCAATGTTTGCATTTGCACCATGAACAACATTCCAACCACCGCTGTGGTGCGTGGCGCTTGCCCGCACGACTGCCCTGACACCTGCGCTTTACTGACCACGGTGGAAAACGGCCGGGCCGTCAAAGTGCAGGGCAACCCGGATCATGCCCAGACCGATGGCGTGTTGTGCACCAAAGTCTCGCGTTACACCGAGCGCACCTACCACCCCGAGCGTTTGTTGCAACCCCTGCGGCGGGTGGGCCCCAAAGGCGCGGGCCAGTTTGAACCCGTCAGTTGGGACGAGGCTTTGGACGCCATTGCAGAACGCCTGAAAGTGATTGCCGCACACGACCCACAAGCCGTATTGCCGTACAGCTACGCAGGCACCATGGGCTTGGTTCAAAGTGAATCTGTGGCCGCGCGGTTTTTTCACAAACTGGGCGCGTCTTTGCTGGACCGCACCATCTGCGCCTCTGCTGGAGCCGAAGCCCTGACGCAAACCTTGGGCAACAAGGTGGGCATGAAGGTCGAGTTTTTTGCCGAATCTAAATTGATCCTGATTTGGGGCAGCAACTCGATTGGCAGCAACTTGCATTTTTGGCGTTTAGCCCAAGCGGCCAAACGCGATGGGGCCAAACTGGTGTGTATTGATCCACGCCGCACCGAAACGGCCGAAAAGTGCCACGAACACATCGCCCTTCGCCCAGGCACCGATGCCGCGCTGGCGCTGGCACTCATGCACGAGTTGATCGTCAACGATTGGCTGGACCAAGACTATATTGACCGCTACACCTTGGGGTGGGCGGGCTTGCGCGAGCGCGCGATGCAGTGGACGCCCGAACGCGCCGCCGAGGTTTGCGGCGTTCCGGTGGCACAAATCAGGCAACTGGCCCGTGACTGGGGCACCACCCAGCCTGCCGCCATTCGCCTGAATTACGGCATGCAACGGGTGCGTGGGGGTGGCAACGCTGTGCGGGCTGTGGCCTGTTTGCCCGCACTCACCGGGGCATGGCGGCAGCGCGGGGGCGGCTTGTTGTTGAGCAGCTCAGGGCATTTTCCGGTGCGCCGTGCGGCCTTGCAGCGGCCCGATTTATTGGGCCAGCAGCGCCCCCGAACCATCAACATGACCACCATTGGGGACAGTTTGCTGCAGCCCGCATCGCCCGAATTCGGCCCTCAAATTAAGGCCTTGCTGGTTTACAACAGCAACCCCGTGGCCATTGCCCCCGAATCGGGCAAGGTGGTGCAGGGTTTCAGCCGCGAAGACCTGTTTACCGTGGTGTTGGAACATTTCCAGACCGACACGGCCGATTACGCTGATTTCATTTTGCCCGCCACCACCCAACTCGAGCATTGGGACATTCATACCAGCTACGGGCACACCGATGTGCTTTTGAACCGACCTGCCATTGCCCCCATGGGCGAGGCTCGGACCAACACCGATATCTTCAGGGCCTTGGCGCAGCGCATGGGGTTTACAGACCCTTGCTTTGCTGAGAGCGATGAAAGTCTTTGCCGCAGCGCCCTGGGCGATGAAAAAGACTTTGAAGTGTTGCTGGCCAACGGTTTTGCCTCTTTGCCCTTGCCCGATGCCCCATTTGCTCAAGGCGGGTTTCCCACGCCCTCTGGCCGCTGTGAGTTTTTCAGCCAGCGTTTGGTCGATCAAGGCCTGGACGGTTGGCCCGACCACCTGCCCAACTACGAGCTGGCCAGACCTGGGGGACACTACCCGCTGGCCATGATCTCGCCTCCGGCACGGAATTTTTTGAACTCGAGTTTCGTCAACGTCAAAAGCTTGCGCGACATTGAAGCCGAGCCGGTGCTGGAGATGCACCCGCAAGACGCGGCAAGTCGCGGCATTGTCGATGGCGATGTGGTCAAGGTTTTCAACGATCGTGGCATTTACCACTGCAAGGCCCGGCTTAATCAGCGCGCCCGCTTGGGGGTAGTCAATGGGCTGGGTGTTTGGTGGCGCAAGCTGGGCCTGAACGGGACCAATGTGAACGAGTTGACGAGCCAAAACTTGACCGATCTGGGCCGTGCGCCTGTTTTTTATGACTGTTTGGTGGAGGTGGGCCGAGACTCCCAATTCACCACCCCAATCTCTCTGGAAATGAACCATGCCTGAGCTCAAAATTGAACGCGAACACACTTTGGGTTTGGCAGGCGCACGGGCTGTGGCCGTTCAGTGGCGCGAGCAAGCCGAGCAAGAGTGGGGCATGACTTGCGAGTCAGAGATGGGCGAAACCACAGACCAAATGCGGTTTGCTCGCAGCGGCGTGAGCGGTGAACTGACGGTGACCGCCACGCGGTTTGACTTGCAGCTCAAGTTAGGCTTTTTGCTGGGCGCTTACAGTGCCCGCATCGAAGAAAAAATCAAGGCCAATTTGGATGAATTGCTTGGCGCATCGGGCGGTATAAATGCAAGTTCCGATTAACAATAATGATTGGCGAACTCAAGGAAGATGCGAAATAATTTTTACCAAGACAAAAAACCCGCAATAAAGGCGGGTTTTTTGATTGGGATGATCAAGGTTTGGAAAGCTTGATGGCTGACCACTTATCGTTATCACCTGATGCTAAAAAGGGCACATCTCCATTGCTATAAGACCAGCTTTGTCCACCGTAGTAACCGTTTTCATAACCAGTGATCTTGACTCCGGGCGGCATTGTCACTGATGAAGCTTTGTCATTAAAGTTACCTAACCAAGGAATAGAGATGTCGGTACCGTTGTAACTCCAGCACTCTTTTACACCTTGATAATTTGCATTTTCATAGATGCAAACTTGGCCAATAGAGGATTTGGGGATTATTTTGAAGGACGAAGTATGGTCATTAAAGTTACCCAATGATGGCTGATTCGTGCTGAATGTTCTGATGTCCCCACCAAAACTGTTGTGTTGAAATATTTGCACAGAAGAATTAGATCCAAGCAGAATGGAGCTAGCACGATCATTGAAATTACCCAAAGAGCTAATGTTTGGTGAATTGCTGTAATAGGATGAATAGCACACGGATTCTCCCTTGTAATCATTGTGCTCATAAAGGCAAACCTCATGAGAGCTAATGGCGAAGGCGGCGGGTGCTGCAAGTGTCAGCGCGTAAATAAACAATTTTTTCATAAATGCTCCTTGGTTTTTGGAGTTTTCAATTCTAATAAAGTTAAATATTTATAAATATAAAGTTTACAAATATTTTCAAAAATAATATTTGTTAGGGAATGTCTGCAAAAGTCAGCCCTGTGACGGTCTGATCTGAGACAGTTGAGTCATGAAACAAATGAGTCTTGCCACCACTGGATTCGAGCTTGTCACCAAGCGCACGCGCAAGCGGGAGTTCCTTGATGAGATGAACCTGGTGATCCCGTGGTCTGAGTTGTTGTCGTTGATTGCACCTTACGCGCCTGCGGGCAAGACCGGTCGGCCTCCGTTTGCCACAGAGGTGATGCTGCGCATACACCTGCTCCAGCAGTTCTTTGGCCACTCCGACCCCGCCATGGAAGAGGCGTTGCACGACATCCCGCTGTACCAAGAGTTTGCCCACCTGGACGCAGGCATGACCCGTTTGCCTGACGAAACCACTATCCTGCGGTTTCGCCACATGCTCCAAGCGCATGGGCTGGGTCAGCAAATTCTGGCCACCGTCAACGCCAAACTGATCGATCGCGGTCTCATGCTCAAGACCGGTACTGTGGTAGACGCCACGTTGATTGCTGCGCCTTGCTCGACCAAGAACGACAAGGGCGAGCGAGACCCTGAGATGCACCAAACCAAGAAGGGCAACCAGTGGCACTTTGGCATGAAGGCTCACATTGGTGTGGATGCTGAATCGGGTTTGGTGCACACGGTCACAACCACTGCGGCCAACGCCCACGACATCACCCAAGCGCATGCCTTGCTGCACGGCGAGGAGGAGATGGTCTTTGCCGACTCGGGTTACCGGGGCATTGAAAAGCGCGAGGAGATCCAGGAGCAACACCCTGATGTGGACTGGCAAATTGCAATGACACCAGGCAAGCGCAAAGCACTGGACAAAAACAAACCCAGTCACGCGTTGCGTGACAAGCTGGAAAAGCTCAAGGCCAGCATCCGGGCAAAGGTAGAGCACCCGTTTCGGGTCATCAAGTGTCAGTTCGGACATCGCAAGGCGCGATACCGGGGCTTGGCCAAGAACACCAACCAGTTGCTGGTGATGTTTGCGCTGTCGAATTTGTGGATGGTGCGCAAACGGATTTTGCAGGGGCTGCAGGCATGAGTGCGCCTGCAGCGTGGGCGAAGGCCCGAGCACAGGACTCATTGAGTCCAAAAACATGGAAATTGGGCGTGAATTCAACGCTGGTTTCAGCATGTGAACATTCACGCATAAGCTCGCGCTTTGGCGGTGGTTATGCAGACCAACCCTAGGCGTTTAATGAGCTTGATTAGCAAGCCAAGTAGGTACCTGTAAAGACTCCGATCTGGTCGGGGTTGAAGATTGATAAAAGTATTGGACTCTAGACTGAGACGTTAACGGTACGGGTGGTTTGAATGAGTCGATGTAGGGCCACCCGTGGCTCAAGTCAGGGCAAGTCTTTGCTTTCTTCAGGGAGTGGGGTGCTGCGGGGGCCGACTTTGCCCAGACGGGCTTTCAAGGATTGCGGCTGGCCCGTCAGAATGGCGGCATAGCTGGTGGTGTTGGCCAACACCTTTTTCACGTAATCGCGGGTTTCCAGAAACGGGATGTTTTCGGCCCAAATGGCAGCTTCCATCACCGGGCCATTGCGCCAGTTCCGTGGGCGGCTGGGGCCCGCGTTGTAGGCTGCGGCAGCCATGGGCATGGAGCCTTCAAAATCGCTCAAAACCAGCTTTAAGTAACCCGTGCCGATGGTGACGTTGACCTCGTGGTCGGTGATTTGATTGGGTGTGAAGTTGTTCAATCCGATCTTTTTGGCTGTCCATTTGGCGGTGGCAGGCATGACCTGCATCAGGCCTGCAGCCCCCACATGCGAACGCGCATCGGTAATGAACCGGCTTTCTTGCCGGATCAAGCCATAAACAAATGCTGGGTCGAGTTGAATATTGCCCGAGCGGCGTACCACGGTTTCGCGCAGAGGCATCGGAAAACGCTGTTCCAGATCAATGAACCCTTTGGTTCGCTCACTGGTGTTGATGCAACGGTCCCAGACTTGGCGTTGGCATGCCATTTCGGCAGCCGCCAGCAGTTCACGGTCCGACAAACCGCCACGGGTGTGCAGGTTGGTGGTGTAGTTCCATTCGCGGTTGCCCTCTGCGCGCAGCCCGATGCTGATGGCATACAAAGCGCGTTGCAGCCCGGGGTTCATGTGTACTGCGGCACGTTCAGCCGCGGTCAGAGGCTCGGGTTTCTGGGGGGGCAGAATGGCTTGGCCCAGCTCTTCCATGGCCAATTGTTCGTAGAAGCCATGTACGCTGGCGATGCCTAGCAGCAGGTTTTGGGCTTCCTGCCTCTGGCTCAGATTGTCACCCGCGGTGGCCAACAAAGCGCGCGCACGCCAATAAACCCAGGTGGGGTCTTTTCGGCCTTCGGCTGACAACGCCTGGCTGGCCGAGAGCACTTGCTTCCAGTCGCTTTGGCGCAAGGCAGCGCGGATCTTCCAGCTGAGCAAATCGTCGTTCAGGTCGCTGTCCTTTTGCACTTTGGCAAAGTAGCCCGCCGCTTCGTTTTGCAATTTTTGGGCGGCCTGTTTGCCGATCACGGCCCAAGTCCAGTTGCGTTCTTCGGCGCTGAGCTGAATTGCCCAGCGGCGCTCCATCAAAGAAGCCGCTTTGTCCGGGTCACTGGAAGCCAGGCGAATCAGTGCCAGTACGGCCAATTCTTTGCGGTTGCGGGTGATGGCAATGATCCGCTTGTCCAGGTATTTGGCTGGGTCGGCATATATCAAGGCGACTTGCTCGGCCAATTTAGGGGCCTCGATGGCCACCGCCGCCTGGGCAGGTCGAGGTCGGTTGGCGTCCATGGCGATGCGTGCTTTGCGCCACAAATCCAGTCCGTTGATCTGTTTGCCAGAGTGCAGGTGTTCGGCCAGCCAAGTGCAGCCGTCATCGGCCTCGCGCAGGGCGTACCAGTGTTTTTTGGCCTCATCGGCCACATTGGCCTTGCTGTTCATGGCTTCTGTGGCCAGGCCATAGCAGCGCAACTCGCGGTCATCCTGCATGCGATACAAAGGGTAATGGGCGGTAAAGGTAGCCCAATTGCGTTGCCGCCCCAGCTGCAGCAACCAGTCGTTGCGCAGGCGGTCTTCGTAATAGCTGCCTGCGTACGCGCTTAAAAAACTGCTGATTTCCGATTCGGGTGCCGTGTCCAGACGGGCGCGCATTTCCCAGTAGGCGGCCAAAGGTTCCAGAACATGACCACGCGTTTGTGGCAGCAGTGCAGACAGGCGGTTTTTGTCGCCTTTGCGGAAGGCTTGTTGCATGTCCAGGATGACGTCATCCCCCTTAATTTGGGCTTGAGATACTGTGCTCCAAAGGCCTGTCATGGACAGGGCGCAAACCAGTGTCAAAATCTGAGTGAATTTCATGGGTGGATTATGGACAAAGCTGAAGCAAAAAAAGCCTTAAGAAAAGCCTTAATAGAAGAAAGGTTGAACCTGCCTGACCGATTGGCCCGGGCGGAAGCCTTGCAGCGGGTCATGCGGATTTGGCTTTTTGACCGTCCTGAAACGGTGATTGGTGCCTATTGGCCCATCAAAGGCGAGTTTGACCCCTTGCCCGTTTTGCACCGATGGAAAGAGGACGGCGAGCTGAATGGTGAACCCCAGCGCCGCCGCATTGGCCTGCCCGTGGTCAATAAGCAGCACAAAACACTGACTTTTCACACTTGGTATCCCGGTTGCCCGATGGAAGAAGACGCCTACGGTATCCCCAAACCCAAAGACACCGAGGTCATCGTGCCTACTTTGCTGTTTGTCCCCTGCGTGGGTTACGGTATTGGGGGCTATCGCTTGGGTTATGGCGGTGGGTTTTATGACCGCACCCTGGCCACCCTGCAACCCAAGCCTTTCACGGTCGGTTTGGGTTTTACCCAAGGCTTTGTGGACGATCTGGAACCCGAAGCCCACGACGAACCCCTCGATGCCATCCTGAACGACAACGGGGTGGTTTGGCCGGTTTGACGCCAAACTGCACAGCAAAATGGCCCGACCCAAATCAGCAACCCACGACATCAAGCGCGATGCCATTCTGGACATTGCGGCGCAGTGTTTTGCGCAGCGCAGTTACCCGGCCGCCAGCATGAACGAGATCGCCACCGCCTGCGGGACCTCCAAGGCGCGGCTTTATCACTATTACGAGAGCAAAGAGGCGATTCTGTTTGACCTGTTGGACCGTCATACCCAGCGGTTGTTGGCCTTGATTGCCCAGACTGAGGCGACCGCGCAGCGCAAAGACCTGGACGACCGGGCTGCCTTACACGAGTTGGTTCGAGCGTTTTTGCAAGAATATGAAACTTCGGCCACACGGCACGCTGCGTTGCTAAACGACACCCAGTTTTTAAGCGATTCGCCTGATCCGACTGTGAGCACCGGGGGGCTTTCTCCGCGCGAATTGGTGCTTAACCGTCAGCGAGACATCGTCGCCGCCATGACCCGTTTCATGAAGCGGGCCTATCCTGACCGGCTGACCCCCACCAACCAGACTGCCCTGACCATGATGCTTTTGGGCATGATCAACTGGACCTTTACCTGGCTGCGTCCGGGGGGGCCCATCAGTTATGCCGCCTTTGGAGAAGAAGTGATTTCGATGCTTGAAAAAGGGCTGGGTTAAGCCAAATAAATTTAACAATGCGTAATGCGTTTCGTTTAGGTAAAATTCAAATTCCATTGTCCAGAGAGTTTCTAATGTCCAAAGCCTCCCCAAAAGCTTCACAAAAAGCCCCTGCCAAAGCATTTGCCAGTCAGGCCGACCTGAGCGAGAAGAAGATTACTTTTGAGCAACTCAGCCCGCATTGCTGGGCTTACACGGCCGAAGGTGACCCCAATTCGGGCGTGATCATTGGGGATCGCTTCATCATGGTGAGCGACGCGACGGCCACCCCGGCCATGGCGCAAGACCTGATTAAGAAGATTCGCACTGTCAGTGATTTGCCCATTAAATATGTGCTGCTGACCCACTACCACGCTGTGCGTGTACTGGGTGCCTATGCTTATGCCGCCGAGGGTGCCACCGAGATCATTGCCAGCGAAGGCACACTGGGCCTCATCAAAGAGCGCGGTGCGCAAGACATGCAAAGCGAAATGGAGCGTTTTCCGCGCCTGTTCCGTGGCGCAGACAGCATTCCCGGCCTGACCTGGCCCACCTTGGTGGTCGGTGGCGGCGACCCTACAAAATCAGAAGTGCCTGGCAAGCTCAGCATCAATCTAGGGGGCGTGGTGGTGCAGATCTGGCACCCGGGTCCAGGCCACACCCGGGGTGACACCATTGCTTGGGTCGAAGACGAAAAAGTGCTGTTTTCAGGCGACTTGGTGGAATATGAAGCAGGTGTGTACACGGGTGATGCGCAGCTCGAAGAATGGCCCGCCACGCTCGAAGCCCTGCGCGATTTGAAGGCGGAATTCATCGTCCCCGGTCGCGGCGAAGCCATGAAGGGCAATGCCAATGTGAACAAGGCGCTGGACTACACCAAGCTGTGGGTGGAGACGCTTTTCAAGGCGGGTAAAGAAGCGGTGGCGGAGCAGATGGACTTGAAAGCCGCCATGGCCCATACCCGCAAGAGCATGGACCCGGTGTTTGGTCACGTTTTCATCTATGAGCATTGCCTGCCGTTCGACGTGACCCGCGCGTATGACGAGGCCAGCGGCATCAAGAACCCACGCATCTGGACCGCCGAGCGTGACATGGAAATGTGGAAAGCCTTGCAAAGCTGAAACCAAGGGCCACCCTAGTTGCGTCTGTCAGTCCCAAGCCCTGGCCTTGTCCCCCATGCATCGTGAACTGTGTCACCCCCGACCTGATCGGGGGGGCATGTTGGCGATCCGTAAATGCGGGTTCATGGATACCCGGTCATGCCGGGTATGACAGAGGGGCCGGGTATGACAGAGGGGCCGGGTATGACAGAGGGGCCGGGTATGACAGTGGGGCCGGGTATGACAGTGGGGCCGGGCAGGTTTGGGGAGTGGTAAGACCTCAATCAGGGCTTGATCAGGTCTCTGATATCTCGTTCGTAAGCTTGTAGCCTGCGAGCCACCCGTTGGCGTTGGTCGGCTGTGGTGGTGTTGTGCAGTTGGGCCAGGTTTTCGCAGGTTTGCCGGGCCATGTTTTGCACCCTTTTCCGACCGGCGTCATCCGGTGGCATGAACCAGCGCTGCCAAAGTTCAAACAATTCAGCCTCTACTTGTGCGGCTGGAGCCTTGGTTTGCGACAGGCGGCGCAGGGTGGACAGCAAGGCTTGTTCACGCCGCAGCCGTTCTTGGCGTCCCCATTCTGGTGTCCAAAGCGATTGGCTCAATTGGCTTTTGACCAAGGCAATTTGCGCGCCAGTCAAATCGCCATAAAAAGAGCGGTAGCGCTCCAAAGTCTTGTCGAGGCGACGTTCCAGCCGATCATTGGCATTGCCTTGCAGCCATTCTTTGTCCCAGTCTTCGTTCTTTTTCTCTTGGTAACGCGCCAGATGGCTGAACTGGCCGGGTCCTAAAATTTGTACCACGGGCACCGCTTGCGCAATCGCGATACGCATCGTCTTGTCCAGTTTGGTTTGTACATCGGTCCAGACCTCGCACACTTGGCTGGCTTGAACATTTCCTTGGCTGAGTTCGCTGCCGAGTTGCAGCAAGCCCAAATAAGTGGGCAGTTCTTCTTGGCGGTGCCAGCGGTAAACCTGATTCAGTGCCTCTTTGGCGCGATCACTTTGGGCATCGTTGAATGAAATGGCACTGTCCAGCCACCAATATGACAAGGTGGGCAATTGTTGATAACCCAGTTTGATCGCGCTGCAGCCTTGCAGCACCAGCAATGTCAGGGTGAATGCCAGCCAGCGAATCATCAGCGCAGCCCCTGAATCAGCAAACGCCATCGAATTAAGATCCCTTCGTCATTTTTGACGGGATCACTGACATTGAGCGTCCAGCGACCTTGGGTCGTGACATTGGTCTGAACCGTTGGCAACAAATCAAAGCGTTGAAATTTGCCGCTTGCGCCCGCAACCAAGTTGCAAGAGTCTGTTGAGGCCCAATCTGGAGAGGCTTTGACCGTTAAAGGGCTGCCAGACAATGGCGATGTGATTTGCCACACCAAGTCAGCAGGGTCGTCATGGGTCAGGCAAACATCTAAGCTGATAGATGTCACGCTTTGCAGTGAACAGTTCTGACTGTCCCAAGTAACTGAAATGCCTTGGCTGTCGTTGTCAGGTATGCGCGAGCCACTGACCTTATTGAGATCTGGCGCCAAGGTCCCTGAATCACAGGTCGCCTCAGTCAATGGCTTGGGGTTGCTGTCGCCCCCACCCCCACAACTGGCCAAAAGACAAGTTATGACCATCAGGGTGGCAGTCAAATGGAGTGGGCGCATTGCAAGTTCCGCAGGGTTTTGAACCCGTATCGGGATCAAGTGAACACAGTAAATGTCAATTTTGGTGATTGTCCACCCATTTTGAAGCCCTTAATTTGAGACGGCTCAAGCGGGGCTGAACGACGCCGAGTCTGGCGATAATCTCCTTATGACCTGCTTAGCCCAGGTTCGGGCTCGAATTTGAAGGATCTCCATGAGTTTGCAAAACCTGTTTCCTATTGATGTGGTCGTGATGGCGGCTGGCAAAGGCACGCGCATGAAAAGCCGCCTGCCCAAAGTACTGCAGCGTCTGGCGGGTGTGCCTTTGGTGCAGCATGTGCTCAACACGGCGGCGCAATTGCAGGCCCGTTCGGCTGTTGTCATTACCGGGCACGGCGCTGACCAAGTAGAGCCCTTGTTGTTGGCCCCCGGACAAGCCTTGAGCGTGCAATGCGTGCGCCAAGAACCCCAACTGGGCACAGGCCATGCGGTGCAGCAGGCGGTTCCGGTCTTGGCCGATGACGGGGTGGTGGTGATTTTGTCGGGCGATGTGCCCTTGACCCAAGCCGACACCTTGCAAGCCCTGATCGCCCAATGCGGTGGCGACAAGCTGGCGCTGCTGACCATTGCCTTTGCCGACCCCACAGGCTATGGCCGCATCGTGCGGGGTGGCCGGGGCCATGGCCAAGGCGATTCGGTGCAAGCCATCGTCGAGCACAAAGACGCGACCGAGGCGCAGCGCCAGATTCAGGAGGTTTACAGCGGCATCATGGCTGTCCCTGCGCGCTGGTTAAAAAACTGGCTGGCCCGCATTGACAACCAAAATGCCCAGGGCGAGTACTACCTGACCGACGTGGTCAAGCTGGCCGTGGCCGATGGCGTGCCTGTGGTAGCCCACCAGATTACCGACCCCTTGCAAGTGGCAGGCATTAACAGCCCGGTGCAACTGGCCGAACTCGAGCGCGCCCATCAGCTGCGCCAAGCGCACCGATTGATGGAACAGGGCGTGCGCTTAAAAGACCCGGCCCGATTTGATCTGCGTGGCCAACTTGACTGCGCTCAAGATGTCGAGATTGACGTGAACTGCATTTTTGAAGGCAGCGTCAGCCTGGGGGAGGGTGTGCACATCGGGGCCCACTGTGTGCTTGCCAATTGCAGCATTGCTGCTGGTGCAGTGATCCACCCCTTTACGCACATCGATGGCGAAAAACTGGGGGTCAGCGTGGGCGAGGGGGCTTTGGTAGGCCCCTTTGCCCGGCTCCGTCCGGGGGCTCAGCTGGGGGCCGAGGTGCATATCGGTAATTTTGTAGAGGTCAAGAACGCCACTCTGGCCAAAGGCGCCAAAGCCAACCATCTGGCCTATTTGGGTGATGCCACTGTGGGCGAGCGTGTGAACTACGGCGCAGGCAGCATCACCGCCAACTACGACGGTGCCAACAAACACCGCACCGTCATCGAAGCCGATGTGCACATTGGCAGCAACTGTGTGCTGGTGGCCCCGCTCACCATAGGCGCAGGCGGCACTGTGGGGGGTGGTTCCACCCTGACCAAAAGCACCGAACCCGGAGCTTTGAGCGTGGCGCGCGGCAAGCAAATCAGCATCGCCAACTGGGCCAGGCCCAAGAAAATGCCAAAAGCCTGAAACCGCTGGCCCCAGACTTTTCTACCCGACAGTTCCGGCCACACCCTCAATATCTGACCTATCCGCCACGACTTTCATACCGCTATTTCTGCCATACCGCTATTTCTGCCATACCAGCTACTTCTGTCATACCCGCTACTTCTGTCATACCAGCTACTTCTGTCATACCCGCTACTTCTGTCATACCCGCTACTTCTGTCATACCCGCGGATGCGGGTATCCATCGCAGCTCAACATGGATGCCCGATCAGGTCGGGCATGACAGTTAAAAAGGTCGGGCATGACAGTTAAAAAGGTCGGGTA
>Ga0315903_10001764_pt1 | contig 32757 bp, 52 predicted proteins | sample LakEriMetagenome_7_FD_203524 | JGI IMG/M metagenome (GOLD analysis project Ga0315903, IMG submission 203524) | Freshwater fungal communities from buoy surface, Lake Erie, Ohio, United States - Buoy 2 MA119 | ecosystem: Environmental > Aquatic > Freshwater > Lake | place: USA: Lake Erie, Ohio...
TTCATCTTCCTCTTCGGTCAGTTGTATGATGTGCATTAACATTTGTGATACTATTTTTAAGTACAGTAAGTCGTAATTCCTTTACAATCAACTCAAGCCTAGCTTCTAAGTGAGTCTTTTCTTTCATTAATTGGTTAATCTTAATGTCTACTTCTCTGGTCATACAAATTTACGATTTAATTGATATTGAAATAAAAAGTGCATACCCCATTGACTACCAATGTAATACACACTTTCTTTATATTTACTAAACTATAGTTACTTCTTAGGTAACCTAATAATCTTACTGCCTAGTGGCATTGGAACAAATATAGCAACTCTTCCACCATCCAGAACAACTCCACAGCCTAATGTGGGTCTTTTGGGGAAAGGTCGTGAATACTCCATAGCATAGGCATCTATATCTATGCCACAGCCTACATTCATGCCGAATATCATATCCTTATCAGATGAACTATAAAGAACACCTCCAAAGCTATGAATATGACCAATTACTGTTGATTGTCGAGCATCTCTTGCTCTATTGATTGCACCTGCTTGTCCTGATGATCCTGTACCATGAGTATATAAAACACTATCTATTTCCCATTCTAAAGCCCATTTCCAGCCTCTAGGAGCATCCCAAGCTTGTTCATAGGATTTAATAAAACGTTCTGGTAAACCGCTTGTTTGAGCCTTTCTTTTATGAAGGGCTGAGTGGTTACCAATACATACTTTTACGTTAGGGAATTGTTTGTACCATTTGTACATAGCAGCTTGTGCTAAGTCTGCTTCTCTACCTGCTCCATGTCCGTCAGGTTTAGATTCGTGATAACTGATGGCATGATTGTCAACTTCATCTCCAATGTGTACAACCTCAGAACATTGAAACTTATTCGCTACTTCATAGCAAAAAGCTTTATAGCCTGGATGACAAAATGGCTCATGAGTGTCGCCTATTACTAGGACATTTTTCTTGCTCATTATATGTGGTTTTGGTTTTGGTTATTTGTAAGGTGCGTAGGCTGTTTTGCCGTTTACCTTTAGTGCTCTCAACACTTGTTTTCTATTCTTACCAGCATTATAGCTTACATGAACCCAATCAGGATTAGTTGCAGTACCGAACTCATAAATTAACTGATCGAAATCCAAAGTATCTTTAATGAAGTCAAAAATCTCTTTGTTAGTAGGTCCACCCATTCCATCCATATCAATATCTGCCGCTTTAGCCTCACAATGTTGTGAATTTAAGCTTCCTCCAATGTAATGGTTAAGAGTCTTAGATCTGTATCCAGAAGAAATATTAATAGGACCAAATTTCATTCTGATTGGTTCTAATACTTTCTCACAAAGAACAATAAGGTTCTGTAAATGCTCAGGAGTTGGCTCGTTAGATACTCCATGTCTTTTTGCTGATTCACTTCTAGTAAATTCTGCTAATGCAAAGTGTGCTGTTAATTTCATCTTAAATCATTTGATTTACAAAATATGCTAATCCTAGCAACCATAATAGGAAGCCAAGTGTTAATATTATCTTTTCGCTTTTAGGCATCTTTCTTAAATATTTTCTCTATTGAGGTTAAACCTAAACAACCGAACGCTAACAAAGCTACTGATTCTACAAGAATCGTACTTGGAGCTATATGCTCTTCACTAAAACTATTGTGATACATGGTAACACATAATGTAATTACACATAATAAACCACATAAACGCTTCATGCTAAATCTACCGCTATCTTCTTGGAAAAACTGTTTCATAAATTATAATTGACTAAATTGAAAAACGATTAAGAATATTAATATTATTTTTTGCCAAGCATGGTATTTATCCATTTTGTCAAGTTCTCTTTCCCTAGTTTGGTAAACTTCGAGGTTTGCTTCGTAGCGAAACTTGTAATTTTCGAGCTTATTAGCTTTATTAATGTAGACATTGAGAATAGAATCATCTTTTATTGTTTTAGATTTTAACGAGTCCTTATAAGCGATTATTGTATCGTTATAGGACTTATATAATTTATTTATGGTATCTGCTTGACCAATAGTCATTATAACAACAGAATCACCCTTAATCTTTTTTGTAGTGGGATACTGGGAGTAGCTTGAAACTGACAGCAGTATCATTGCTAACACTATCCAAAGTTGCTTTAACTTCATTTAGCTCGGTTTTTAGTGTTGTTATCTCTTGCTTAATCTCAGCGAACTTGCTTACGGTAGAAGTCACTATAGCTTCTTTAGCCTGATCAGCTTTAATTTGAACAGCTTTGTTCTTAGTCATAGTGCTATTAAAGTCAGTCATAAATTGCTCGAACTCCTTATCTTCAGTCACTGCCTTATCTTCCTTTTTAGCTGTAACATTTATAGTAGTTGCTGTAACTGTTAAAAAACCAAATATCAAAAGAATAGATTTCATTGCCTTTTATTTAACTGTTGATTTAATAGCTCCCATAGCATCTAAGGTTTCAAGCTTAGTTGTAGTAGAACTTAATGCTGTTTTACACTCAATTAAAGCCTGAGTTTTTAGGCTATCCTTATACTCAAGATTAGTAATCCTAGCGTCTTGAGAGTCTATCTGATTGTTAAAATTGCCCCTAATGTCAACATAAAGGACAGTTATACCTATGATAACTAGGAACATAGTTCCTTTTATTGGGTCTTTACTAAACTGAGAAAAGCTAATCGGTAGAGGATTAGCACTTACATTAACATCTTTTTTAGCTGCCATTTACTTATTTTTTACCTAATTTAAAATATACACTACCTGAGTAGCCTATATTAAAGTTTTTACTAATATTTACATTAAGCCCTATTAGAGCCTTATTTTTGGCATTAAGCATGATTCCAGGACTTAGTACCTCTAAGCCATTTGAGCCGCTTAAATCGCCTCTAAAGCCCAAATAAAGACTATTCTTAGCTTTAGCTTCCTTAGTGATGGTGGTAAATATGGTTTTTTCGGTTATTTTAGCCTCAAATCCCCTTGATTGAATCTTATTTTGGCTTATAGTGTCGTTGATGACAAAGGTATTAGAATCTACGTTAATGGTGTCAGAATAGGCATAAGTACGCATATAATCGGTTACTATGCGTATAGTATCATGTACGGTATATTGTACAGAATCATGTACAGTATCAGTAGCTATTATAACATAAGGAATCGAGTTTCCTTTCAGCCACCTGGAGGTCACTTTTGTTTGATACACAGTATCGGTCTTTACAGACTCTATAACAGCACTTGATCTATGGCATGACTCATATAGCCAAACCATAGCAAAGAACGCAAGGATAATGATTAAATAGTCCTTAATAGCTGTCATTATTCAGCAGTTTCAATAGTTTCTTCAACAATTGGCTCTGGTTCTGGAGGTGCTGGTGGTACATAATCACCTGTGATTGTTAGATTAAGTTTAGATGCTATATAATCCCAAGCATATTGATTAGTTTGATAGTCAATATAATCTTGACCTGAAATACCTACAATACCATTGTTTACATTAATAAAATCAGCATCTAAAAGCATATAAGCAAAAGATGCGTAATCTATAAGATTATCAGATTGTACTTCTGCTTTTAAATATATGGCTTGAACATTTTGTCCATTTTGCCAAATTAATACAGGTTGAATTGTCTTCATATTATTTATTTTCTAATTGTTTAATTCTTGCTTCTAATTCTTGAATGGCTTTTACTAAAGAAACAAATATTGCATCCTTGTCTAAGCCTAATCTTTTGATTGAAACTTCCCTTTTTTCATCTTCGTATGAATCAAATTCAGTTACTAATTGTGGTAATACCTTTTGCACCTCTTGAGCTATAAATCCATATTGAGTAGATTGATTTGCTACATTATTTTTCCAATCATAAGAAACTGGTCTAAGTTGTAGTATTTCATTTAATCCAAATGTTAAATCAGTAATATTCTCTTTTAAGTTCGCATCTGATGGATTTGTATTTGTTAATACACCACCATTTGAATATACTGTTCCTGTACCTAAATATGAAATATAAAGATTATTACAACTTAAGTCCATATTTCCTTGAGAACCATTAAAAATAGCTTGTATATCTCTACCATTTCCTTGTGATAAAACTAATTCTCCTGAACCATTTTTAACATTAAAATATCCTCTTGGTGATTGAGTATTAATTCCAACATATCCCCCCGATGTGATTCTCATTCGTTCGGTATTGTTAGTACCAAATATCATAGCAGCATTAGACCTATTAAAAACATAGGCTATTGAATTATTATCTGATATTAAAGAAAAACCTGCACTACTTCCTTGACCACTATGGCTATTTGTTAATCTTATTTCTGTATTAGTATTGCTTCCATTATATACTTCTAATGTTGTAGCAGCAGCAGTTGTACTTGGGCTATTCGTTCCTATTCCAACGTTACCACCGCTTGTGATACGCATACGTTCGGTAATCGTAGCGTTACTACCTGCACTTCCAGTAGCAGCACTTGAAATTGAAAATGTACCACCATCAACGTTTTCTAATTGCATAAATGTTCCGCCACCTGTAACTATTCTTTTCCAATTTGCACCGTCATAATAAAGATTATTAGAAGTGTAAATAACGTCATTAACTGCAAGTTTAAATAAACCACCTCTATCAGAAATAGCTAAACCAGTAAGAGTTGTAGCACCAGCAAATGGATTACTCGTTCCGATTCCAATGTTTTTGTTTGATGCAATAGTTAATGCTCTATTACCACTACTAAATAAATCCCCTGCTCCTATATAGAAATTACCTGTTCCATCGTTTGTCATACCCATTGAATAATCACAAACACCTGCCCAAGCAGTTCCATTTGTAACTACAACTCCTGTACTAAACATTAAAGTAGCTTGATTTCCTACTCCATTTCTATTTATAAATGCTCTTGCAGTACCACCACCATATTGTGAGTCTACCCAAAATTCAGTATTAACTCCTTTAGCCAATAATTGACTTGGATTAGCTGAACTTTGCATATATAAATTTCCTGTTAAAGTACCACCTGTTAAAGCAAGATAGGTACTTGCTGCTGCACTCGTTGTTAAGTATGTACTATTATCATAGCTAATTGTAGTGCCAGAAGCCTTTACAAATCCTGTTCCGTTTAATTGTGTTTGTGGAGTTAAGTTACCAGCGTTCCAAATCTTAAAACCATTTACCATTGCAAAATCAACCGAAGGAACAGATAAATTTATTTTATCTTGTGAAATACCTGTTCCATCGTTTTGACAATAAAGTTCTAATATTTGAGCTTCTACTCCTGTTGATGTGTCTGCATATAATCTCAATCCACTTGTATCACTTCCACCACCATAAGGGTCATTAGGGAATCTTAATCCTTTAGTATAATCAGTTGAGTTTGTACCTTCTTTTAGTACAATCTGACCAGTCATTGTACCACCTGATAAAGGTAAATAAGCACTTAAAGCAGAACCATAATTAGGTATATTAAATACCCCTGTTGTATTGTTATAAGTTGCATCACCGCTTGAACCTGTTGTAGTTAAACTAATCGCTGCTCTTGCTAATGCATCTGTATATTGAGTAATCGTTGAAGCTATAGTAAACGAAGGATAAGTACCAGTAATTGATATTCCAGCACCTGCCGTTAAAGAAACAGTTTGGTCTGGAGCAGAATTAGTAATTACTCCTGTTGTATTATTATAGCTTATTCCTGTACCAGCACTTAAACTTGTTAAGGTTATAAAAGATGCACCATTAGTAAGTTGGTTAGTGTTTGTAGGTATTGTAATTACCCCTGTTGTGCTATTGTAAGCACCACTACCAGCAGCAAAAGATAAAGCTGCTCTTGCTCTTGCATCCGTAAAGTAAAGGTTTGTTGCTTCTACAACTGCCGTTGTATCTAAAGTTTGGAATGTCTTATCGCCTCTATAATATTGTAATGTAGTTCCAGCAGTAATAGCAGGTTCTTTCGCATTAAATACTGACCAATCCGTTGAACTTAACTTACCAGTATTTGTAGCCGAAGCGACAGGTAGGTTAAAAGTATGTGTATCCCCACTTGAAACAATGTTAAAGTTTGTTCCGCTTGTTCCTGTAGTTATAAATTGTGATTGATCTGTTAAGTTATTTAAAGAAACCATACCCTTAGATAGGGTAGTAACTACTTGACATAAATGACCATTCTCGGTATGTAAAGTAACTGTTCTACCATCTACATTTACATAGATTCTAATTGCCAATCTATCTGTTAAAGCTAAGGCAGCAGTAGCTACAGGAATAGCAAAATAGTAAGGTGCTATTATAGTTCCTTGATTAATATACTCTGGAACTCCAACGCTACTACCTAATAAGGTAAAAGTTGTTCCATCGTATTTATAAAGTTCTGCATAAAAAAAAGGGTTTCCTGTGTTATTGTTTACACTAAAATAAAACTCACAATTAAAGTTACCGCCAGGAATTGATAATACATCAGGGTCATTAGCATCAGTAATATAACTTGCCACATATCCTGTTGTTGAAATAGCAATATCAGTTCCAGCACCTATGATTGGTTCTTTACTTAACTCTCTATAAGCTACCCCACCAATAGTACCTTGTGAAACACTTGAGTTAAGATAGTAACTAACCGAACTACCACCACCTGATGATGTTGGAAAGTCAGCTAATGTACCATCTCCTCGTACATATTGAGAAGCAGCACCATCTAAAGCGGTTATAACACCACTATTAGCCACTACTGGACCTTGTATATCCCTAATCTTTGCTTCGCCTGTTACTTGTAATTGTGAACTCATTTATATATAAATTTTAACTATTATTTTGCAATTATTCTAACAAACTCATCAGCCTCTAAAGCTCTGCCAAAGGTAACAACTCCTGTCGTAGCATTAAATGTAACATTGTCGCCTGTAGGTACACCTGTTGTTTGTATTGTTCTAACTTCCATACCACCTCTTGTAACTGATAAGCAAGTTCCACCAATTGCTGCAGTAAACGTAACTGTAGTTTCACCACCAGTAGCAGTATATTGATACATAATCACATTTGATGTTTCTATTACCACTCCACCAGGAGTAACTTGAGTACCTGTTAATGTATAAGCACCAGAGCCTTGTAGTGACACGCTATATGTTGATGCTGCCTCTACCCCTGCACTTATGCTAAGTGAGCTTAAATTGGCTGTACCTGTGAATATAGAGTATCCTAGAGTACCACTACCATCCCCATTATCATTATCTACTTGAAACTTAATTAATATAGGTTGCCTAGTCAACTGAAGGTTAGCTAAGAATAAGTAAGAATAGTCGCTTAAAGCAACAAAACCATCAGCATTGATAGTCCATGAAGCTACATCATTCTTATACTCCTTAAACCATGCAGAAGATGCCGAAGTAACTTCTACCTGATCTACTGAAACCTCAAAAGAACAGTTTGTAGCTGCTCCAAATGGGATACCTACAGAGATATTAGTGGTTGTTATGCCAGGATTAGTTGATTGAGTGTATAAAGTGATTTCATTAGTAGTTGTACCTAAGTAAAGTACCTCTATGATTATTCTATCTGTGTTTAATAAAGCTGTTGTAGGAACAGCCATAAAAGTAGTATATAATGTCTTACTAAGAGATGTTAATGTTGTTTCTTCTGAAGTAGTTATTAAGGTAGCTGTTGAACCAGCATATTTATATAACTTGTATTGTACTTTAGCACCTGCAAAGGCAGTAGCTATAGAATAATAAGCTGCTATACTCCATGTACCAGCAGTAATCTGAGTAATATTAGGATCACTAGCATCTGTTATAAAAGAAGCTATTACCCCTGCTCCAGTCTTACCAAAATCAGTTGAACTAGCAACTATTTGAGTTGTGCTTAACTCTCTACAAGCAAAGCCATTTACAGTTACTCCTTGATTTATAGAACCATTGAAATAGTATTGCTTATTTGTGTCGTACTTATATAATACTATATTCGTTCCGTTTATTACTGATGCCATTATTTATAAGTTATTATTTTATAGATTTATATTTAAGTTTAGATTCCAGAAAGGACCAAGTTGACCTACATCTGTGATATAATTAGGAACTAAGAATATTAAAGATTCATCATAATATATTTCAATTAATTGTAATGAGTTTGTTTCATCTGCATAAGGAGATAAAGTAAGCCTATTAGCAGTAAACTTTTTACCATTATAGCTTAAACTACCTGTACTAGAATCAGTAACAGTAAATACTTTATCTAAATACACATAGCCATTTGTTCCTTTTATAGCTCCTATGTCAGCTTCAAGAGTTGCAATGTTTCTTTGGTATATTTTTATATATTGATATGCCAAGTATTCTATTGGTAAAACACCACCTACAAGTAAGCCTACGCTTTGGAAATTCCAAGTCTTTAAAAATACGCCTGAACTATTAAATAAAGAACCAAATGTTAAAATCTGTTGGTTATAGGTATTAGGATATATTTGACCATAAGGTTGTTCAAAAACCTCTGCCGTACTCTTGTCAGTAGAAGTACTATTTTGTATTACAGCAAACTTTACCTCTGTTTCTCCTTGTATTAATTTAAAGTTTCTTATAAATGTAGATCCTGCATCACATCTTATTTTTACATTTATATAGCCCATTAAAAACTGTTCTAAACCTGAATTAAAATTTGTAAAAAATGGAGGTATTTGTAAACTAAATACGTCATAATTAGCTGTTTGGGAAGCAGCAGGAAAAGTTATATAAGTACTTGATGATGTTACCCAAGCTCCGCTATTATTTAAATATTTATTACCTGAACCAGTTTCTAATAAAGCAATTTGTATTTTTATTGCATTAGTATTTTTATGCTCACAGCTAAAAGTAATTGGGAAACCACCCATATAAGGGGTGTAAACGTATGGTTGTATTATTTGTAGTATTTCTAAGTCAGCAATGCCTGTTCCAGCAGTTAAACTATAATCATTTAACTGTTGAGCAGGGTCATCAATAACAGTCGCTGCTGCTGTACCAGTTAAAGTAGTTCTCCATCCAGTTGCTGATATATTAGGTGCAGTTCCTGTTATAGTTTTTAAATCAGCATTGTGTATAAGGTTAATTGGACTCCTATATTCACTTCTTACCTCTACATTAAAAAAACCTTTTCTTAATATTTTAGTTTGAGAGTTATTGATAAAATGCACATTATTGCTTGTATAAGGTGCAATATTAATAGTATTATTAAGTACACCTGATGAATCTATTGTTATACTAGATGGTCCAATTAAATATCTTGTAAAATATCTTGTTGATGCAGCAGTTTCCATAGTCGCAGATATATACCAATCTCCATTAGCTTGGTACATTCTACAGTTAAACGTTCTAAGTATATTTTCTAGTATATCATAATAACTAACTCCTACAAAATCTCTTCTATATTGATATATCTGACTAAATGGTTCATTTGATATATTATCAGCCCTTTTTTGCATACCATCAGCAAAAAATGAACAAGCTATATTTAAATATAAATCAGAAGGATAACCAAGATATCTTAAAGCAATACCAATTATATCAAGATGCTGTGCTAATGAATTTATACTATTATCTACTACATATTCTTGATCTTGCAAAAAAGATATACCATCTATAGCAATTAAAGATGATTGAGATAATCCTGTAGAAAATCCTACTTCAGAATAGTCATTAAATAAGTAACCTCTCCATATTACTGTAGAAGCTTCTTTTAATAAAACATAATATAATCTAGCATTAGATGATAATACATTTGGATATTGATTATAGTCATCTTCTGTTTCAAGTAAAAAACTAAACTCTAACTGAGTTGATATAATAGCAGGATATGGATATTCGTTTGATGAGTTAGGTCTTAAACTTATAGATGTTGGTATGTATGTTTTTACACTACCTACATAATCCTCTTGATATATTTCAATAACTTGAGAATTACCATTTTTAAGTATCTGACTTAATGTATATCTTAATCCGTATGCCATTATGCTAAGCTAATATTTTGTCCTTTTAGATTAGATGCCTTTTGTGCTCTATTTGTAGCCAATAATAAATCTTGTCCTCTAAGTACAAATGTACCGCCTCCTCCGCCACCAATCATTGACTTTAATTTATCTAAAGGTGCGATAACCTCAGGGTTATTAGCAGCACCTGGATATTCTCCTACAAGACCCATAGTTGGTCCTGATACGATACCACCATTAGCAAATGCTGTAGCTTTTTGGCTATTTATTTTATTCTTTAAAAAAGCACCTGCTGCAATAGCTGCAACACCAGCCACAATAGCTGCTGGCCATGTACCAGGATTCTTAAATAATTCTTGAGCTGCACCATTAGTAACAGCAAAAGCAATAAGTGCTTTACCTATTGATGATAAAGCATCTGCTAAAATATTTCCTAATGCTGTAAAATCAAATTCTTTACCAGACATTAATTGTCCTAATTGTTCTCCAAACGTAGACAATAAATCAATATTTAATTGATTAAATGTGCTTTGTAGTGTTTGGTTTAATTGTTCCAAAGGATTTACTAAACCTTCAATCTTAGCTTTGTTATTGCCTATTGCCTCATCTAATTTAAGCATACCTTCTGCACCGCCTATACCAGCCATTCTGAACACACCTAATTTTACAATAGCATCTTCTAATGCTTGTTTTTGTGCTTGGTAATTGCCTCTATTAGCTCTTATAGAAGCATCTGCCTCTGTTTCAACAGCTTTAATTCTTTGATTGGTATAATATACTGATCTATCTAATAGTTCTTTTTGTATCTTTTCAGCCTTCTCTAGCTCTTCTTTATTAAACTTGGTTGTTCTATCTGCTGCATCATTTCTAATTTGTTGGATACCTTCAAGCGTTGATTTTTCAACAGCAAGTCTTTTAATCTTAAACTGTTCAGCAATATTAGATAAAGTATCAATACTTGACTTATTAAAAATAGCTTCCATTAAAGCTAATTTCTCTTCTTCTTTAAGAACTTCTAATGCGTAATATCTACGCATAAATAAATCATCCTTATAGTAGTTTTCTTGAGCTTTTAGTAAATCTAAATTAGAGGTATCAGCCTTAAATGATTCTTTAGTTGTTTCTCCTCCTTTCTTCTTTTTGCCACCAAATAAAGAAAATACATCAATTTTTTTACCAGCTTTTTCTACTTCTTTAAATGCAAACTTAAATTCCTCTGAAAATTTATTAGCAGTATATTCTGTTGATTTAGTTATTGTATCACCTAAATCTTTGTTAAATATTCTTGTAAAAGCACCTATTGCATTTCCTACCATTTTTAAACTAAATGATAAAAATTGAACTATAGCATTCCATGCGTATTTAAATATGTTTAATAATGATTCTCCAAATTTACTCCAATCACCTTTAATAACACTTGTAACTAAATTAAATGCTTCGGCTAAAATATTACCAGCTATTTTAGTAAAAGCTAATAAATTTTCCCATATATATTTAAATTGGTTAATAAGATTATTACCAAACATATCCCATAAAAACATAATTGATTTTACTATTGAATCAAACGCAGGTTTTAATGTATTGTAAACCTCATTAACTACACCATTAATAAACTCTTTAAATGTTTCATATATCTTCTTTGTGTCTTTAGACATATTATCTCCTTGCATAACAAAATATGTCATTGCTGCTGTCACAGCAGATATAGCTAAATATAAAACACCGAATCCCTGAGCTAATGCAGGGATGTTATTTTGAATACCTCTAAAACCATAAGGTAAATCTTGTAGTATCAATGAGATACTCATTATACCCTTGTTAAACTTCTTAGATGAACCATCAAAGCCTTTCATGGCATTAGAAGTCTGCTTTATGTTACCTTCTAATATTTCAAAGTTCTTACCTAGTTTACCTAGTTCTGTATTAATAATACCAGCAACAATTTTAAATTCTTCTGCGTTTGCCTGTATCTTAATTTTAATTGATTCTTCTACTGCCATTATCCTATAGGTTTAACATTATTATATTTCTTTAGTACCTCTTGTAATTCTTCATTACTCATTACTCTTTGTTTCACAAAGTTACGATTATCGCAGTCAAGCTTTAAAAGCTCTTCAGGCATAATCTTTTTACCCTTTGGTAGCTGAATATTAATTAAAAGTGTAGTCTGCCATCTTACTCTTAACCATTCTTGTTCTTCTTTATGTCGGTAACCATACCAAATAAAATCTAGCTCAGCCATCGTCATATCCCAAAACAAATGGGGAAGCACTTGGCACTCCCCCATTGTATATCTTTCAATATCAATCCACTCTAATTTTTTTTTACATCTGAACTCTTGCCTTTCTTAGAAGGTGTATCATCAACCCCACTTACCATACTTTCTGACAATACTTTAAATATGTCTTGTAGTTTAGTACTTGCAATACCTCCAATATCATCTATCCAATCACAAACCTCTAAATCAGTAAAGCTAGGAGTAATACCTTCTTTGTATAAAGGATACTCTGCTGCTGATCTAAGCAAATTTACAATAGCGTCAATAGTTGATTCTCCAGATAAAGCATCTCCTATTTCAGCAGGTGATATACCTTGAATTTGACAGAATCTTTTTAAAGACCATGTACAAAACCTCATAGGTATTTTAGACCCATCACTAAGGGTTAGTTCGTAATGTCCTCTCATATTTTGGTGTTTTTGGTGTTATTATGCGTTAGTAGCCTGAGTCAATACTCCTGTTCCTGTAAAAGAAACTGAATATGTTGCTGGTGATTCCATGTCAGCAGTAATATCCAAACTTTCTATAAATGCAAGACCAGACCAAATCAAGTCACCTACTATTGGAGTTGAACCATTTACTGTAGTAAACTTAACAGTAACTGCTGTTCTATTATTCCACGCAGTGAAAATATCTCCTACAATATAACTTGCACCTGATGGATCAACTGTTGCAAGACCATCTGTAGTTAAAGACCAAGACTTTAATCCACCAATTTGATCAGCCCATCCACCACTTGATTTAGTTGTTGAATCTGGTAAGTCTGCACTTACTGATAAAGAACAAGATGTAGAGTGAGCTACAACTTCAGTTCCTACTAGAACTACTAGGTTTGTACCGTTAAAAATTCCTGTTGTTGGCATTTTATTTTATTTTAATTTTTTTATAATATTTGAGTTACAAAATGTTCGAATACAATGACTCTTTTAAACACATAAGCCTCATCCACATAATCAAAGGTAGCTTCATTTGATGACATTCTACGAGTGACTATTTTAAAGTCAGGAGAAGCACTTGGGTAATTTGGCACATTAACGCCTATGATCTCTAACAATTCGTTAGCCCACTGGTCTACCGATTTCTGCCCTACTTCACCTGACTTAAATGTTCTATAGACAATATCAAATTGAAGAGTAACATCAAAGTTGTAACTCTGCTTGTCACTATTTTCAACTGATGTTTGACTACTAATGATTAAGAACGGAGGCTGTACTTCGTCAGGTGCAATAGTATCGTAAACACCCAAAGAAAAACTTTGTGATGCTAACTTATCTACATAAGCCTTTCGTATAGCTAATCCGCAATCTTTCATTAAGCTTCTGTTTCAGCTTTTACTTCTTCAGGATTTTGCTCCTGAGCAAGTTTTGATAAGAACTGAGTTAAAGGTAAACCATACTTAGTTGGCAATTCTTGGATGAATGCGTCTAATTGTTTTACCTGCTCTTCGTTTAATGTAATTGTCATGGTATTGATTTTGTACAAATTTAACGAAATATATTTATATCTTAAATTCTTTAATCTTGAATATAAGTTGACTATACCTCTTATCAAAAGTGGTCATCAAAAATGGTCTAGTTGCCTGATTGGTAAACTTTTTAGGGCTTTGTACTATATATTGCCTAGCAAATTTACTTTGCTCACTTGGGGTTATATTAATAAGTGCAGGTAAATTAATATTACGCCTTGTTCCAAACTCTACATAAGGAGCATATTTAACATTCTTATTACCAGCACTTACATAAGCTGTGCCTGTTTTATCTGTTTTCCTATGTGTTATACTTCTTTGTAATGCACCTGTTTTTACCTTTACTTCAGCTTTAGCATCTTGTTGAATATTAACAACAGTTTGATTTATAGCCTCTGCAACGTGCTTCTCTAATCTTTCTGAAGCATTAGAAAACTTAGCTCTTAGAGTGTCTAAGCCAGTTATACCCATTGAAAATGCAGCCATTATTTCATTGTTGAACAACCAATTAAAAAATATTGATTACGATCAGATTCATTTATGACTGAATTGATTAGATATAAGTTATTTTTAAATGATATAACTAATTTATTATCAAATACTTTTGAAGTAGTATATCTTATTCTAAATGTAATTTCATTATTTATAGAATCTTTTTCTACCAAATTAGTCTTGCTTTCGCCATCTCTAACTATTTGAGCCCAACAAGTATAATAAGCTACAAGAGTATTTACAAATCCTCCTGCATTATCAGTTACGCTAGTTTTACTATTAAAAGTAATTCTATTATTTAATCTTCCTATCATTAGATAATAACGTTTATACGTTTAAATGGCTTCATAAGCTCGTATGCGGTCATCAAATTAGCTGAAGGCTTGGTTGCCTCAACTGAAGACTCTCTGTACTCATATAGGTCTGAAACCATCTTTAAAAGGGCAGTCTTCATTGTTGTAGGAGTTGTAGCATAACCACAAGTGTAAGTAAACCTAAACTCGTTATTATATATGCTAGTCATGTATACCTTTTTGGTAGTTTCGCCAAGAACTTGATATTCACCAACTGCCATTGAAACCCATGCAGTATAATCCCAATATTCTACTAATGATATATTATTTGTAGGAACATAAGGTAATTCTATAAAGTCATCTACATAAGCTACAACTCTTAAAGTTCTAGGAGTCATTGCGACACCTGCATATTGCTCAAGTCTTGTTTGAGCTGTATTGATTAAAGATGTAATCAAAGTATCATCTTCACTATAATCTACTCTAAGGTAATTCTTAGCCTCAGCTAAAGTAACCACCGTTGCTGAAGGTGCTACTGTGGTCGTTATATCTCTTACTATTTGCATTATGCCATTGTTTTTACAAAAATAACTAAAATATAGCGGACATAAAAAAGGGATAGCTTTTTAGGCTACCCCTTGTATTTTAGATTAATCTAAGATTAAGCTACGTTACCGAAATCACCATATACAAACGCATTGTTGTAATAGATAGGGAAAGCAATACGAGCTTCAACTCTTACAGTAATCAAGTTCTTTTGGAAGTTATCGCTATCCATTTCAGAGAACTGAACAGAAATACCTTGATTTTGCATGATTTGAGCACCCATTGACCAGTCACCTACTAAGAACTTATCAGCAGTAATTGCTGTAGATTGGAATACTGGAATACCAGCAATAGTCAAAGTACCATCAGTTGTAACAACTGTAGAACCTGGAAGGCTATAAGCAGCGTTAGTATTCTTAGTGTTCATGATATTAGCCCAATCAGTTGGGTTGATCAAGATACCATTTGCAGAGTAGTTAGTAGCAGAAACTTGTGCAATAGCTTGTACTAATTGCTCAACGTCTACAGTTGCAGCACCAGTTGGAGCAGAAGCATTTACAGTCAAACCAGTCAAGTTTGGAGCACTACCATTACCAAATAATAATTGAGAATCTTCAGCTAATAAATACTTCTCTAACAAACGAGCTTGTAAGAAAGAAGTCATAGCAGGTACATCATCTAACATTTGACGAGAGATTCTTACGAAACCAGCGATGTACTGAGCAGGAGCATCAGTCATTGTGATATCGAAATCGATTTGTGGTTTAGTAGAACCTTGAGTTTGTGGTCCTGCTTCGCCTTCACCACCTGTTTCCTTAGGGAAAGTGAATAAACCTGTAGAGATAGTTCCTACTGGTACTAAGCTTCTGATATGCACCTTACGAGAAGGAAGAGCATATACTTGTGGAGCATATTGTCTTGGGATATCACCAGTTAAGTTAACTGCTTCAGTCATGTTACCTACTGCCTTAGTGTCTAAGATAAAGCCAGAACGCTTCTGCTCACCACGACCTAATTTTGCGATGCTGTCAGCATTCTTCTCGATTGCTTCAGCAAGGGATACGTTAAACCCTTTTACTTGATTTTCGTTCATAGTCTTACGATTGTTTTTTGCCTCTAATTTGTCAGCAGCGTCTTTTACTACAGCAACTTGAGATTTTAATTCTTCTAATTCTGATTTTAAGCTGTCTACCGCTACTGCGTTATCAGCTTTTAATGTTTCGATAGCACCGTTTACTTCGGTTTTAACGCCTTCGAAAGCACTTTTAATTTCTTCTACCATTAGTTGAAAATTTTAAATGATTGTAAATATTTGTTTATCTCAATTTCAACGGAAATCATCGGGTCTTCCTCTTCCTCCAATGCTTCACCTTCTGGCTTTTCGACTTCGCCTTCAGATGATGGTTGCGGTTGTTCTTCAAGGTCGACTGACTCTTCGTCTTCCATCTCAGCAAGATATTGTTGTAATTGCTTAAGTTTAAGTTCCAACAATTCAAATGTTTCATCAGTAAAGTGACCGTTTCTTAAAGATTTGATAGTTTTACCCATCTCATCTACAAGAACAGACTTTATTTGACTCTTCACTCCTACTGTTGGTGTATTTGCGTTTGCACCCCACAATACTGAACTACCCTCAAACAATTTAATTTCATTGATTTCGTTATAGCCTGACTTTGCTTGTGACTTGATAGTCTGAAAGCCGATGCTATGTTCTGTGATATGACCTTCTTTATACAACTCATAAGTATCGTTACCTAATGTTGTATTAGGCATCTTTACTCTAGCCTTTAAACCAAATCCATCTTCCATCATCTCAAATGGTTTAGCAATTGGCTTCTCGGTTGAATGGTTAAATAAATGCCAGATTCTATTCTTGGCACTAGGTCCGTTTTCTTTTAGGGTTTTAGTGAATGCACCTGGTACAATAACATCGCCATCGCTGTCAACATTACCAAACGCAGAATAGTAGACTGTGATAATTCTACCATTATCTTCCATGTCTACTGGAGCACCACTTACCGCTTTCTTGTTATAAAAGTTACTCATATTTTTTATTTAAGCTATATAAACTGTGCAGCATCTACAGTTGCAGTTATTTACTGCTAACCCTGCTGCATCATGTGCATATTGCATTTCTATTAGTCCATAGTCAGGAGTGTTTACTAGGAATGGTTGATTAACAGGGATTCTTACACCTTTGTTGTCAGGATTCGTTTGTCTATCTAAATCCCTGTGCCATAATCTTGGCTTACCACTCTTAGCTGGATATTCAGCAGCTATCCATTGTTTTAATACTGGAACACCTGCTAACCTAACCGCACCTATAGCACCTGTACTTAATGCCTGATGGCTTTCAGTCCTTGCTATAAGTAAACTCCTTGCGTTATTTATCTTCCCTTCTCTGAGAGTTTGTATTGCCAATGAATTAACTTCATTTTGTGACAATCCATTCTCACGACCGTACTTTATAACATTCGCTAATATACGAGCTATTTCGTTTTCAGTAGTATTCTCTATGCCTTGCATCTTTAGTCCGCTAATCGCAGTCCAATAGGATAACATAAATACTAACCACTCATCCAAAATGTTTAAAGGATCAAGGTCAATCTCTTCCGCTTTCTTATTCGTTTCAAACATCTGTTGGTATCTCATAGCAGTATAACCGCCAGTTGATTCATACAAAGTTCGTAAAATATTATTAATCTTATCGCCAGTAAAAAATCCTGCACGATTATTAGCCGCTTGTTCTACCCCTAATGCCTCAACCATTTGAGCAGCTTTATCAAAGTCAGCTTGTAAAGCCTCTTTTATTTTAGGCTGAAATTCTCTGATTGATTTCCTTGCAATCTTTTGTTGCAAAGCAAACTGCTGTGATGGTGTAAGTGGTTTAGCCATTATCCTTTTGCGTCTATAGCTTCAATCATTTTTCCAGCAGCCGCATAAATTGAGTTCATATTGTTTTGAGCTGCGTATTGTCTTATAGCTGATAATCCTCTTCTGTCTACTGTTTTAAAGTCAGAAGTATAAATATAGCCGTAATGACCTTTAGTATCTTCACTAAGCTCTGGGTCTACACCAAGAAACCATAGACAGTATTTATCATATCCATTTTCTTCTAAATACGCATTCTCCATTTCAGCCGTTGGTCTTACCCAACTATCAGGTCTGATTACATCTCCAGATGCTATAAGTTTATTTGCATGATTAATACCCTTAGTGTTTTTCTCAGTTAACCTTTTTAATTCTAAAAGGTTGTTAATTGCTTTTTCTAAGATTTCAAATGATTTCATAATATTTATTTTGATGGATCGTAAGCCCAATTTTTAAGTGATATATCTCTTTTAGAAGGACAACCTTCTGATGCTGGTTTACCTTGTTCTGCTCCTTTCATTCTGCTCACAAAGCTTATAGTTCTGTTTGCGTCTTCCGCATCTGCTGTAGTCCAATCTTCTTTCTTCTTAGACAATAGTCTTAGGTTTCTATTGATAGGGCTTCTGTCAAGTGATGCTTTCTTAGAACACTCTGTATTTGACCAGGCTTCTAATTCTGAGTAGCTCATGTTAGTAATTGACTTGTACTTTGCATACACTTCATCTACTTGCTCGTTCTTACTCAAAAAAAAACCTTCACTTTTTACAGGTGGCAAATTATAATCACTTTGTTGTTGAGCATCTCTAGGGTCTTGTAACATAGTCAACTCATCTATAGGCAAATAACCTGCTGGGATAAATATCTCATCCATTTCAGTTCCTTCCATAGTATCATAACGCATAGCTGCTCTCTTCTCGTTTGGAGTAATCCACCAAGATTGAGAAAGAATAGCACTAAGCTCTTTCATGTCTTCTTGTAACTCTGGGAATACTGTCAAATCAAAATCGATATAGTAACCTTGACCAATCTCTGTTGAGAAGAATCTATTGAACGCATCACGAAGAGCTACTAACTCAGGAAGCACTACTTGAGTCAACATTTCCTTCTTAGCTTCCTTCATGTTGTTATAAGTCTTGTTATCAGGATCGTTAAATAACGCAGAGTTTACACCGTAAACATTACAAAGTTCTCTAAGTGTTACTTTCTCTGATTCTAACAACTGCAAGTCGATAGGACTTAAACCCATGTTAATCCAATTCAACTTTGCACCTGCAATCAAAATCTTACCAGCATTCTTTAAAATACCAGCTTGAGTTTTTGTTCCGTACTGATTGTAGAAATCTTCCTTAAGCTTTCCTGCTGCTTCTGGTCCGAAATCATTTGATTCATCAGCAGACAAAATACCTTTAGGTCCTTGATTCTGTAACATACCTACCGATGTATCTTTTGCATCGTTAGAACGCTGTACAGTTCTATATGCAGCTTGTAAAGGACTCAAGCCGTAAAGCTGTTGTCCGTTAGTGTCAAAGTAAGGGTTGAAGTATTTTAGATGGATTACGTCTTTCGCATCTAATTGATCCCATCCAACTAGCGTAAAAGAATAACCTTCAACCCCATTTATTGTACCATCAGAAATAATGGCAACGTATTGAGATGGGAGTGTAACAAGTTCAGCAACCTTACCATTGGAAAGTCTATTCGCCCAAATGTAAGTATTACCAGTAATAAGTTTATAACCTACAGCACTCTCGATAAATTCAGAGAATGATTGATATTCATTTGGTTTTTCTAATAGGTCGTTTAAAGGTGAATCAGCAATCTCGGCAACTGCTTTAACACGAACTAACTCAGCTTTAGCAATATCTGTAGTAGATGTTGCATTATTTAGCATTGACTTGTATCTTGCTAACTCTTTCTTGTTCTTTATCTGATAAACATAAAAAGGAACAGTAGAAATAGTTTTAGAGATACGTTTGATGATAGCATATACCTCACTATTATTTTTATAGTCAAGTACAAATTTTTGCTGGTCTAATTCTGGATAAAGTGTTCTTCCGCCAATCAATCCACCGAAATCAGTAAAAGGATTGTTAAAAGTCACCTTTGGAGCTGCCTTTTGTTGAAAAGGGTTAGCTGCCTTTAGTATGTCCGTTAAATTCACGCTATATATTATTTTTACAAAAGTAACAAATTTTTATGCTATACAACCCACCCTCTTTTCGGTTTCGCATATTTTGTGTATATGGCATACCTCATAGAGTCCATTAAGTGATCTCGAAACTTCACAGGTTCATCAAGTGTGTTACCATCTGTATCGGTCTTCCACTTATAGTTTTTAATCTCATCAAGCAAATCTAAGGACTCTGACCTAATATGCAAAGGAAATGATTTTACCTTGTTGATTCCTGCATAAACATCTTTCACAGCACTCTTCAAGTTAAATCCTGCCTTATTCACCTCCGAGATGGTTTTTGGTTCAGCAGGGTCGGCATATATCTCCGAGTTTCTATCAAGCCCTAATGACCTCATCCTATCAATTAGTAAAGCAGTCGACATTTTTGTATCATAGATTAATTGGTCGACAAATAACTCACCATCAAAGTTCTTAACCCTAACGAGGGCTGTTTGGTTGTTAAAGCCAAAGTCAAGTCCGTAAAACACATCTCCTCCATCTGGGAAGTTGCGTCTTCGCTTCCAATGCGTATAAATGGTTGCTTGGGATATTGCTCTCTCTCCTAAGCCATAAACTCGCCAATATTGATGGTCGGCTGTTTTAAGCCTTTCAATCTCATCTACGATTGATTTTTCAAGAAATGGGTTGTCTTTGTAGGTAGTAATGGTAAAGTCAGCATCTTCTCTAGGTACAACCTTGTCATAAATCCAAGAATAATAATCTGAAGGATTATAGTCAATTACAATCTTTTCTGTGGTTCTTAATGCTAACTGCATCCAAGATTCATAGTTTACCTCGTTAGCCTCGTTTATAAACAAGTAGTTTCTTTTACGTCCTCTTATTTTTTGTGGCTGATCCGTAGAGACGAACTCTACGATGTTGCCTCCTAGAAAGTAAAGATTTTCTGATTTGTTGTGCTTTTCTTCTGAGTATAATCCATATTTCGAGAGTATTTCGATAAAGTCTCTCATCACTGAGCCTTTTATGGATGGCAACGAGGATCTGCAAATGGTTAGGGTTTTTCCCTTCTCTTGTAATAATTTCACGATAAACCATGTCAATACATTGTAAGTTTTGCCAGACCTTGTTCCGCCTTGCATAACTGATATTTTTTTTTGGCTGTTTTGTAGTACTTCGAAGACGATGTTTGTGGTTACATTCATAAGACATAGGAAAAAAAATTAAAAAATTGTTTGTGTGTTTACCATTAGAAAACTTTTGGTTTTATAGGAAGGTAGGGGGGTGTCTATCCTATTTGCTATTTTAAGCCTCATTTAAGCCTTTCAATTATTAAATGGATACATAGTACTACACATAGGGTTAAAAGCCCTAGAATCGCCTTAAAATGCGAAATAAAGGCATTGTAGCTACTCTTCATAGTCACCGTCTTCATTAATATCCAATAATTCCCCTTTATCATGGTTGTAAAGTGGGATTTCATCACTTTCTCCAGCTTTGTAAGCAGGTACGACCATTCCTGGCTCTGTTTGTGTATCAAAATTGATTATCTCACCCTGTGGTAACGCTTTGTGCTCATCCCCATCAATCTGTTTCATAATATCTCCAATTTGATTCGGTTTAACTACGTTGACTGTAATTTGCTTCACAACATCTCCTTCATGAGCAACCTCAGTCTTCTCGATATACCCTCTTCTCTTGCCTCTAGTCTTTAGCAAGAACATCGTAGCTAAGGTATCACCCCTAGCAATCCTTTCCATTAGCTTTTGTTCGCCAAAGTCAAGCATTATCTCCTCAGGCTCGATTTCAGCTAATCTCTTAGCAAACTCAGGATCATCCTTCAACCAAGTCTTATACTGCGTCCTACCGACTCCAGAAGCCTCACATGATATCGTGATATTCCCAAAGTTCTCCTTATAAGCTATGATAAAAGCCTCTTTAGCTATTTCCTTGAATTGTGCGTTCATATTATACCTTTTGGTGTGTCAAATGTTTAAAAATGTTAAAATCTTTGTTTTATATCAGAATTTTAGGGGGCACAAGGGGTCTCCCCTATTATCTACGCTAAAAAATAGGGTAGGGGGTTGTTATTTAACATAATATATACTATAAGCTGCTCTCCCCTGTTCATTGGTTGGTTCATTTGTGGTGGTTTAGTCCGCTAAGTTAACAACTAATATTTAATGATTGCAGAGTGACTCAAAGGGCAAAAGTAAAAATTGCGGTTAGTATTATATTAATACATAAACCACTAATTTAATTGTAAAGTACTTAAGTAGTTAATTACTTACTATATTAATATAGTATATTTTATTCAATATTAAATTAGTTATTACATACTTTATACTAGTATACTATATAATTATATCCTCCAGGGATCGCTCCAGGTTAAAAATAATTTATAAATATTTTAATATTTTTGAACTTTGTATTAATTAGATCCTTATCTTTATATCCTAAACAAAACAAAACATGCAAAACTTTAGCAACATTTTACTAGTATGTCAACTAGTACTTTTTATTCTAGTTATATCAAATATGGCTAGATTAGTATCTGATTATTTAATAACTAAAATAAAATAAACATGATAAACTTTATTGATCTAGTGATCTACTTAATTATTGGGACGCTAGTAATTACCTTAATCAAAACAATATTTCAAGAACTACAAAACAAATAAAAATGTCAACTACACTACAAAACAAAACTTACAAAGCGGTTAAACATTTATTGAGTAAAGGATCAACCAATACAAAAACCGCAAAGAACGATCTTGAAACATATATTTTGTATATGGCTCCCGCTAATCAGGTGACAGGTTTAAACCTTTGCCCTTTCGCTTCGACAGGTTGCAAAGCTTCGTGTCTCTATAGTGCGGGGCGTGGTAGATTTTCAAACGTGCAAGAATCAAGGATCAATAAAAGTAAATTTTGGGGATATGATCGATCAACCTTTTATATCCAATTAGCTAACGAACTTTTGAATATACACGATAAAGCAATAAAGCAAAATAAACAAATAGCGATCCGTTTAAATGGCACTAGTGATATTGATCACTTAGATTTGTTACGTAGATATTCGGGTATTGATTTTCTAGAAACCTTTTACGATAATTTACTTTTTTATGACTATACTAAGAATTTCAACCACATTAAAAAGTATATTGGATCAACTTATAAGATCACTTTTTCAAGATCTGAAACAAACGAAAATGACGCATATCTAACCCTAAAAAATGGTGGGAACGTCGCTATTGTTTTTGCGGATCAATTGCCTGAATATTGGAACGGATATCCCGTAATTAATGGAGATGAAACCGATCTAAGGTATTTCGATCCTGTTAATGTAGTGATAGGTTTGAAAGCTAAAGGAGACGCTAAAAAGGATAAATCAGGTTTTGTAGTTAGATAGTAGATAAATAAGGGAACCCTAAAAAAGTTCCCTTTATCCTTTGCCTTTGTTGGTAGGTTTATGCGTTCGATCCGCACAAAGGAACAAACCAAAACAAAACAAAAATGAACATTAGAGATTTAAAGGTAATTATCTTGAAATTAGAGCAAGAAAATAACCCAAACGATGCAAACCTTTTGCAATTTTACAAAGATCTTTATACTGAAACGCTCGAAAAAATTGCGCATAAAGTAGCAAAAGAACTAGAGGAACAAAGTAAGAAAAGTTGGTTTGAACATTTAGCAAGATAAGGCGAAATAAGACAACCAAATAAAATTTTAATGATATGATAAGCTAGAAAAAAGATATAGCCAAAATAAGCCTAAAAATAGGCATAAAATTGATATTTATATCGGTATTGGTATTGGTATGCAATTTCCAGGACAATTGCCCTTGCAACTGTTTTGTAGTTGCGTATGCCAAAAATCTAGCAAAAAACCCCAAAAACCCTTGGCAAAAATCTTTGACAAAAACCCTACAAAAATTTGGTAGGACAAAAACTTTTATATATTTTTAAACATTCAAACTAAAACAAAACAATGAAAAAAACCTCAATCACTTGGTCACTAACAAACCAAGCAAAAAACCTTCAAACAAATGAAACCGTATATACATATATGGATTCAGTTGGTAGGATTTTTAAAATGGAGTCACATCCCAAAAAACCTTTTACATACTTGACACAAGCTACGGAGTCAGTTACAAAAAAGGAACAAGCAAAAATCTTGGACGGATACATTAAAAACGGAATCAACCAACACGATTTTGTTGGAGGATTTCAAGAAGCAATATCAAAAATTACAATTTAAAACTACAACTATGTTAAAGCAAATCTACTTAGAACTAATTAGAAGCGGAGTAAACCCAAGAGATTACACATTGGCTAATGATTTTGAAGAAACAGACGGTCAAATTAATTTAGATAAGGATTTTTATATACAGATAGGCGATTCCTATCTAGTACTATGGAAGTCTGTAGAAGGTGGGGAGAAATTATTATTTGATATTAATACAGATCAAATAGACAACACAATAGCAGTTAAGCAATTTATCAATAAAGTAAAAACACATCTAAACTAATGGCAAAAATTTTAGTGGCTTGTGAAGAAAGCCAATCAATTACTAAAGAGCTTCGTGATTTAGGTCACGAGGCTTTTTCTTGCGACATTCTACCTTGTAGTGGTGGTCATCCTGAATGGCATATACAGGCGGATGTTTTTACGATCGTTAACCAAGGATGGGATCTTATGATCGCACATCCTCCATGTACATATTTATCGGTAAGTGGTGCTAGGCATCTTTACAATAAGGATGGATCTAAAAATCTTGAACGTTGGGAGAACCAAAAAATCGCTTTAGATTTTGTACAAAAGCTTATGGATTGTCCGATCCCACGAATAGCAATTGAGAACCCTGTTTCGGTTATATCAACAAAAATCCGTAAACCTGATCAAATTATTCAACCATATATGTTTGGCGATGAGGCTACCAAAACAACATGTTTATGGCTCAAAAACCTTCCAAAGCTTGAACCGACCAAGATAGTTGGTAAAGGTGAAAGAACTGTTTTCAAGAGTGGTAAATCACATCCTAAATGGTATGCTGATGCTTTAGCCAATGCAAAAACTCCTGCCGAACGTAGAACCCTGAGATCAAAAACTTTCCAGGGTATCGCCAGGGCTATGGCGGATCAATGGACTAAAAATCTTTTATGATTTCCTTAACAAAAAACCTGCTAAAAACTTTTAAATATATGCAAAAACTTACTAATTTTACATTCAACAACCAAAACAAAAAACCCATGCACGAATTAATCACACTCAGCTACCAAATGAAGTGCGGTATCACTGGCACGATCATCGACAAAGGCGAACAAGCCTATTACAACCATCAGACAAAAACTTGCATTCATCCATTGGAATATGAGAAGAATATGAGCCAAGTTAAGATTGGTGATCCAAAAACCTACTTTACTAGACTCCAAAAACTTAACAAATAAAACATACAACACATGAAATTCGAATTTGTAGCAGAAACAGACCAATTACTTAACGACACAATCTACTTTACCAAGCAAGATGGTGTATTTATCAGTGGAACTATAAGCTCTAAAAAAGAGGTAGCTTATGCCATCTTTGAGAAGCTTAGTCAAGGTCTACCACTTAGAACAACAGAAATATTAGAAACAAAAAACTATCAAAAACCCTCGCAAGAGTAAAAACCAAAACAATGCTCAAACTAACCCTAGAACAAAAGAAAAAAGGTATCAAAGAAGAATTTACCTATGTAAACAGTAACGGAAGGATGTCAAAACAATACACCTACAAAGGGATGTATATAACATGGGATAACCAAATCCTACATGGCAAATGGTATTACTGGAGAGCAAGTTATTACGCTTCATTAGATGCCGCAGTTCAAGGAATAGACAGACATATCAATCACTATAAAATCAAATAAACAAATGCTAGTCATTAAAGATTACAAGAGCCTATTTAAGTATGGGGACATGAAAAAGATTATGGAGATAACAGGCTATAGTCGTTACGTTATTGAAACAAGATTAAAGAACAATGATTACGAAATGACCGAGTTAATCAAAACATTCTATGACAAAAAACTAGAAATACTTAAAAACCAAATATGGGAGCATCAGAAATAAGCTATTACGTTATGCCAGGACTAAAACATAGAGAGGTAAGATTTGAGCAAGTTATTAGAACTGTATGTGAGGTTATGAAAGCTGATAGACGTAAAGTACTGACGCCAAACAGAAGTAAAAACTTGGTGTTTGCTAGAAATATGTGTTACTTTATTTTTAGACGTTATTTTTCGATGACGCTAAAGGAGATAGGTCAAGCATTCGATAGGGATCACACTACAATCATTCATGGTATTATGACATTCCAAAATGATATTGAGTGCATCAAGTTCTATAAATCACAGTTTCAAGAGGTGCAACAGTCATTAGGATTACACTTAAACAACAAAAAATTAAACATTTTAAACACAAACTAAACATTATGCTATCAACATTCGCAGAATTAAACGAAACAGACAAAAGACTATTTGTCGCTAAAATCATCCACAACATTAATTACAGCCAATCAAGTTTTGACACTGTACAAGCTTTAGTTAAGATGTGGGATGAATACCCAAGAAGACAAGCAACTTTTTTTACAAAATTAAATCAAATAACAAATGGAATTACAAACAACTAACACCGAAATTCAAGCACCTAGTTACCACATGGTAAACAAGGACTCTATGCTTTCTTTATCTAACGAGTTAAAGAGATTCGTTAAAGAAGCACACTTAGTATCTAACATTAAAGGCAAAGACTATTGTAATGTAGAAGCCTGGCAGATGGCAGGAGCATCACTAGGCTTATTCCCTATCATTACAAGTGTACAAGACTTATCTAGTGAAACAGAGGTTAAGTACATGGCAACTTGCGAAGTTAGATCGTACCAAGACAATAAATTAGTATCTGTAGGTATAGCAATATGCTCTAACAAAGAGGGTAGCAAAAAGTTCTTTGATGAGTATGCTATCTTATCTATGGCACAGACTAGAGCAGTAGGTAAAGCATTCCGTAATCAGTTAGCATGGTTGATGAAAGCTGCTGGATTCGAGGCGACACCTGCTGAGGAGATGGATTTTGTACATGAAGAGCCAAAAAAAACCTCTAAGCCAGTACAAACAGTTGTAGCTGAAATCTTAGAAGATGAGCCTACAAGAGAAGAAATAATGATGGAGGTAGCTAAATGTACTAAGGTTAAGCAATTAACTGACACATACTTTACTTACAAGCAATCATTTGATTCTGATGAAACATTGATGAAGGTATTAAAAATGAAAAAAGAAAACCTAAAATAAAATGAATTTAACATTATTACCAAAAGTAGAACTTAGTTCTATAGAACCGAACAAATTTGCTATTGAGTTAATCAAGTCGCAGATAGTAGATCACTTTACGCAGACTGGTGAGTCACCATTAGAACTACTCGTTAAGTCAGAGGCTGTTGTACAGCTTTTAGAAGGCATTAGAGCCGATTTAAAGGAGTTAGTACTAGATGAGCTTAGTAAGTATCCTGGAGGCAAAGCTGAGGTATTAGGAAGTGAAATGGCTAAGTTTGAATCAGGTGTTAAGTATATCTATGACCAAGACTATACTTGGAGCAAAATGAATGAAGAGATTGAGTCTTTAAAGTTTGCTTTAAAGGAAAGAGAAAAGATGCTTAGAACATTGCCAACCGCTATGGTTGATCCTGAATCAGGAGAAATGGTCCACCCAGCACCTAGAATAAGCACAACAACCTTTAAGATAAGCTTAAAGAAATAAAAATCCTCCACCACCTCAAGATACCAATATTAATAACCTGATAGTAATTTATACAAAACTTGGGGTGGTTTTTTAAACTTATGATAATTATCTTAACAATAGCACTTTGGGAACTAGGCAAGACCTTATTCTATAAACTTATAAACAAATGAAAGAAACACTTATTTTCTTATATGAATTAGTATATTTTGTAGTAATATCATTACCATTAGCTTTAACAATTTATTTAACAGCATTAATTATCGGTAAATTTAAAAATATATGATGGAGATTGCAGGATTAGAGAACTCAGTACCAGTGAGGATGATTTATATTGATGACAAAAGTGAAGTATTGTTTAAATCTTTAGCTCATGCAGCAAGGAATACAAGAATCACACAAGACTCAATAAAGAAATCACTTAATCCATTACTAAAGAGGAAATTTAAGCACAATAATAGAGATGTGGTTTTTAGGATAGTAAAGGATAAATAGTATATTTGTCGATGCAAACCGTACTTTGCAGTTAAAACTTATTGCCCGAAGAGGCGTGGGGGTGTACGGACTCCCGCAAATCTGAGGGCTTTTTTATTTTATGAATACAGGAATGATTGTTAAGAGCAGATCGGCTGAGAAGTTTACTGCCATCGACAACGAGATTATTAGGAATGTCGAATTAACATTAGAGGAGAGAGGATTATTAATTTACTTACTTAGTATGAGGCATGATTGGGTGGTTTATAAAACTAACCTACATGAACGATTAGGTTGCACTAAAGGTCAACTAGACAGAGTTTTTAAGGGATTACAAACAAAGAACTATATCTTGTCTGTAAAGGTTATAAATGAGCTTGGAAGATTTACTGGATGGAATCATGTAGTATATGATACACCAGCAATCCGAGATGATAAATCACCGAGTTCTATAAATGCCGAAGTCGGTGAAAGTGCCCCTATAAGTAATACTAATACAATTAATAGTAAATTAAATATTAAGAAGACTAAGTTTATAAGACCAACAGCTAATGAGATAGACTTATATGCTAAAGAAATAGGCTTTTTAACTCTTGATCCTTCTTATTTTATAGACCATTATGAATCTAATGGTTGGTTAATAGGTAAAAATCCCATGAAAGATTGGAAAGCTACTGTAAGAACTTGGAAAAGAAATAGTTCTAAATTTAATACTACTAACGTACCTACAAACAAAATAACTACACAAATAAAACTTAAATAATGACACCAAAACAAAAAGCAAAAGAATTAGTAGATAAGTATAATAAAGATATAATACTATATTGGGATTTATCTTATAACCAAGCTAAAAAATGTGCATTAATAGCATTAGATGAAATGATAGCAGAATTAGCTTATATAAGAAATTATGATGAAGAAATAGATGAAAAAATGATTATAAAAATAGACCAAAGACAAGATTTTTTAATAGAAGTTGAAAAAGAAATAGAAGCATTATGATTGCTATAAACCTACCAAAAGCTTTAGATATTGAATCTAACATACTTGGTGCATTGCTTTTAGACAAAAGAATTATCCCATTGGTTATAGGTCATCTAAAAACTGACATATTTTACGATCTAAAGCACCAAAAAATCTTTAATGCTATTAAGGAAATGTATGATAGTAACATATCTATAGACCTTACAACTGTAGCTCAAAAACTCTCACAAGATGAGGACATTATACGAGAAGGTGGTGCTTACTATCTATCTAAGTTAACTGATAATGTAACTACAACAGCTCATATCAATACCCATATTGAGATTGTTATTGAGATGTATAAGAAGCGTGAAGCTTATAAAGTGCTTAGAATAGCTGAGAATAGTTGTTTAGACAACGATAGTCAGTCATTAAACCTTTTATCTGACCTAAATAGTCAACTTATAGGTTTACTAGAATATGGCAATCTTTATGAAAAAAGCATAACAGACGTAGTTATGGCTATCAACTTTGCTAGGGATTTAGCAAGTAATGGCGAACTTTTAGGATTTAATACTGGTTTTGATGAATTAAACAAGACAATAGCAGGATGGTGTAAACCTGACCTATGTATTATAGCTGCAAGACCTGGTGCAGGTAAGACAGCAATGATGCTTTCAAGTGTTTATCACTTATCTATCTTAAATAACGTCCCTACGGCTATTTTTAGCCTTGAAATGAGCTCCGAACAGCTTGTTGAAAGGTTAGAGTCAATAACGAGTCAAGTGCCCTTAAAACGCCTTAGAACGAATAATTTGAATGACTACGAAAGAAAGCTACTTTTAAAGACCGATGACAAGATAATCACAGCACCCATCTACATAGAGGATACTGGAGGAATCAGTATCTCACAACTCAGAGCTAAGGCTACTATTCTAAAGCAGAAGTATGGTATTAAGGTAATATTCCTAGACTATCTTCAACTTATGAGTGGTCAAGGTAAGCAAAACCAAAACCGAGAGCAGGAAGTAAGTTTTATAAGCAGAAGCCTTAAAGCCTTAGCCAAAGAGTTGGAAGTGCCTATTATTGCTTTATCGCAGTTAAGTCGTAAGGTAGAAGAAAGAGCTGATAAGCTACCTATGTTATCCGATCTTAGAGAATCAGGTAGTATTGAGCAAGATGCTGACATTGTTATTATGCTTATGAGACCATCTTACTACGAAATGAAAGAGCCTGTAGAGATTGGTGGTAAAGAATACCATCCTGACGACCTTGTTATTGTTAAGGTAGAAAAGAATAGACATGGTAAGACTGGTAATATACCTATTAGATTTATTGGAGAAACAACCACATTTGAAGATTATAAAATTTAAAACTATGAAAACAGCAATGCAAGAATTACTAGATGAATTAAAAGAATATCAACTAGAATTTAATATACCTATTGAAGTAATAGATATGTGCGAAAGTCAAATAAATGTAGAAAAAGAGCAGATAATGAATGCTTTTAGTAGAGGGTTAGGTACAGAATTAAGTGATTGGGAAAATTCAGAACAATATTATGATAGAACCTATAACCAAAACAAATAAAATGGAAACAAACATTACACTTATCGACCAAAAATTCCCTGAAGTGGAATATGTGCAAGGCGAAGACCTTAATATAGAGAACATGAAAGAACGTATCGTTACTAAAGCATGGTATGATACTGCTAGATTTAATGACATAACAGATATAGCAGTTGGTATCGGTATGGGTACTAGAACACTTTATTTTTATGCTAAGAAATTAAAACTACCTAGAAGAAGTGGACTTAAATAGGAACTATAAGAATACTCGTAAGTTCGACATAGAACAAGCTAAGGCTAATGACGGAACTTATCAAGCATTGTTATTGTTTGCCAGGAACACAAAAATCTTGGTTATACAACAGCCAAAAGCATTGAAACAAAAATTCATGTGGCTTGAATATGAGAATAATGGTAAACCTAGTGGGATAGCTGATACAAGAGTAGAGTTCTTTGCTATCAACTTTGACCTTAAAGATAGGATATACTTTATACGAGCTGAGATGCTTAGAATAAAGGCAAGAAGGCACTTTAAGTGGGGTAAAACTAAGATAGTTGAGGGCATAAGATATGTAAAAGTTCCAACTGTGGAGATGATCCGTTTCGATTAATTAATGTAATTTCGTTTATATGACATACAAAACAGCAAGTGACTTAACCAAGATGATGCTAGAATATTTAGATAGTTTAGGTTATGAAGTATGGAGGAATAATAACCTAGCAGTTAAAGGAAGGTCTTTCATTGGTAAGAAAGGTTTACCTGACATCATAGGTTACCATAAGAACTATGGTCAGTTCATTGCTTGTGAGATTAAAGCTATAGGAGATAGATTAAGCGTATCACAAACAAGTTTCTTAACTCACTTAGGTATGTGCGGTGGCACATCTATTGTATGTCAACAAGTATCAGACGGAACAATTAATTTAACAATATTTTTAGACAATGGCGAAAGCAAAATCAGCATCTGGAACGAGTATGAAGGTGAGTTTCGGAACGAAGAAGACAGGTAGAGCAAAGAAATCTTATAACAAACATAGTCCAAGACCTAAAGCATATCGTGGTCAAGGACGTTAAAACAACAATTATGGAAAATCTAGAATTAGAAAACAAATCAGAAAAAGTATCTAAGACAACTACAAAAGAAGTTAAAGTTACTGTAGTTCCTAAGGAAAACAAGTTTGTAACTGCTGAAACTATTAAGTTAGTAGAAGACATCTTAAACGATGGTACAGTAGACATCAAATGGAGAGCACAACTTAAAGAACAAGTAAGAAAATACAAAGGGCATGGAGAATAATTATGAGTATGATTCAGTCGTAGAGAGTGTTATTAATCGTTTAAAAGATAGGGCAAGGATTGGTTTTGAAAAGTATGGAACAGACCTTGACAGAAACGACTTAATAACAGAGCAATGGATTGAACACGCAATAGAAGAGGCATTAGATTTTAGTCTATACCTAACCAAGCTTAAAAATCAATTAAAAAAGAGTTTATAAACCAAAACAAAAATAACATGGCAACGCAAAAAGAGAACTTCTTAGGAAGATGTTTCACACTTAGATCAGCTTACGGATCATTCAGAAAAGTATCATTCGGTCCAGAGGACTTAAAGAAACTAAATGAGTTCGCAGCATCTAACAAAGGATGGTGTTCTATCCTTATCAAAGACAAAAAGAACGCAGGACCTGAACAAAGTGATTTCTATTGTGAAATGGACACATTTAAAGCAGGTGATTATAAACCAACGGATAAAAAATTACCATTTTAGTTATGAATCCAAAAATTTACAAAGAAATAATCATTAACCTATCACTTTTATTAGTAGGTTTGTATCTACCATTTGCATTTATTATTAATAAGTACAACCCATTAGGTTGGGAATGGTATGAAAGATGTTTATACGTTATAGCAGTTGTAGCAACTATAGGTTATGCTTCATCGGTATATAACAAAAAGTAGTATGTTTTGTTTGTAGTTTAATAAGTTAGACCCT